>VMHT01220779.1_pt1 | contig 11931 bp, 17 predicted proteins | sample 4693611 | NCBI WGS metagenome assembly VMHT01 (sample SAMN12280063, study PRJNA550983) | marine metagenome | isolation source: seawater sampled from same location over 5 years 0.02-0.2 micron viral filtrate | place: USA: collected off the coast of southern California halfway between the port... ...
TAAGGAAGATAATCGTGCAAGCGTGAGAAATGTAAAAGGAGTCAAGGGGGGTCCTGGTAAAAAGATGAGTGCTGCTCAGTGGAGTATGTCAAGAATTTACAGCTTCGTGATGAAACAGGAAGGCACGTGGAAAAAGGCAGATAAAGATCTCGCTGAGAAGGTTAAGAAAAAAAAGATAAAAGGATACACACGGTAAGACGCTGGATTTGAAACTATTTAAAGTTAAAACACGTAGTAATAGTGTTAGATAAATCAAACAATGGATAATATCCAAAATAAAATCATTGACTATATACATCAAAAATTTATCGTTCCCCTTGACATTGATGTTTATCAAACTGAAAGGGATGATATCATTAAACAATTGGATAATATTGAAAAAGATTGGGAAGAAGATTTAACTGAGTTTCTTGAAAAATTACTCGAAAATTTAAAAAATCAAAATCAAAATCAATCAAAAGTTAGTTCATAATTTCCAGTATGGAATTTTAATTTTGGTGTCAACTCATCTTTATTAATTTTTTTTTGTTCTAATGTTTTTTTCACTTTTGGTGATATTTTTTTTTCAATTTTGTTTCTAATTTTTGGATCATTATTTAATTCATTAATGGCTCGACGACAAGTTGGGATATCACAAAAATTAGAAACAATAATTCCATCTTGATAGATTTGGTCTATTGATAAATATTCAGTAAATGATATCATAAATCCGTTTCTACAATAATTTAAAATCTTTTTAGCTTTTTGAATCATTTCACTTTTTTCACGGTAATTAAGTTCCTCATTACTTTTCTGTTCAGTTAAATATTTTAATAAATCATCATTATTGTAAAATTCAGGATATTCATTATTCCAACTAATATCAAAATCATTCAAGCTATCAACGAACACTTCACATAAGATACTTTTTGAATATTGTTTTGGATCATCGATTGGAATATCATACACATTAATAAATTCAATTAAATCTTTTTTTGTGAATGATTTATGTATCATAATATGTTTAATATATTAAATAAAAAAAAAATGATAATATATAATGACATGGAGCCCGCTTTGGAACCTACCGATAGTGAAGCCAGCCACATTACTTGTAAGTGTTCCCTTGATTTCTTTAATTACCTCCTCATATGTTGGTCGATTGGATTTTTCTGGGGGTGGCTCGGGAAATTCACAGCAAGAAATATCGGAGGAAGAAGAGATGAGGTCTTGGTCGCAGAATTTGTCCGATCCGAATCATAGAAATTATCAACCTTTCAGTTTAAATTCAAAATAAAAAATATGAATCATTATTATAATGAAAGTAGGATTTATCGTCCCATCAACAACCAATGGTAGAGAATGGGAAAAAGCTGAAGATACTTATTTGTGGAATATATTATGTAAATCATTAGAAAATTATACTCCTGATCATCAAATAAAATTATTTGTTGGATATGATAATGATGATAAAATATATTCAAAGGATGAAGAATTATTAAAATTCAAAGCAGCATTCAAAAATTTTCAAATTGAATTTTATCCAATGTATAATCTCAAAGGTAAAGTATCCACTATATGGAATCGATTAGCTGAACAAGCTCTCGCTCAAGAATATGATTATTTAAAGGTTCTTGGTGATGATATTCAATTACCTAAAGACAGAGGTTGGTTAGGATGTATGATTAATAGATTAAAGAAAAATCAAAATATAGGATGGTCTGCTGGATATTCAAATAATGACAGAATACCTACTCAATTTTTAGTTCATATTACTCATTTTAAAATATTTGGTTTTATATATCCGAATGAAATTCCAAATTGGGGAGTGGACGACTGGCTGTATGAAATCTACCCGGAAAAATATAGAACATGGCTCAAAAATTATGAGCTTCTTAATATTGGGGGGAGCCCTCGCTACGATGTTCAATTTAGCGAAAAGTTCGTCAATGCAATTGTTCGAAGGTATAAACCAAAATTTAATAAATTTTTATCAGAAAAAAATAGGTAATATAGATATAATGCCTCCTCGACGTAAACCACCTCAACAGCGACCAATTGACTGTATCAGGGAATTAATTGAAGATCAACAATTACAGATTAATGATCTCACAGAAGTTGTCGCTAATCAAAAATTAGAAATAAGAGAATTAAGATCAAAGTGGAATGCTAGGGAAAGTATCGAGCGTGAAAAAAAAGAGGCTGAAGAACAAAAAAAATTAGAATCTTCAAGTTGGTTCTTTGCCGCAAGAACTTCTGAATGATCGCGTTTCAATTCGTTATATATTTTATATTCATTATGTAAATGATAGGCAAGGTTTATAAATTATCTAGTGATACATGTGATCAAGTTTACATTGGTTCAACCCATTCAAAATATACTTCTGTTCGCCTCGCTCATCATCGACAGAATCATAGAAGGGGGTGGCGAGATTATCACGGACTGTTCGAGAATGGTGATCCAAAGTTAGAAATTTTAGAAGAAATACAATTAGATTCACATGATGAAATTTATAAATTAAGAAGACTTGAGAGGGAATGGGCTGAAAAATATGACAACTGTATGAATTTAAGAATATCATATTTATCACCTGAAGAAAAAAAAGAGATGAGAGATAAATCAATTAGTAAATATCATAAATCACCTCTCGGAAAATTAGCTATGAGAAAATCACAATTAAATACAAAAATAAAAAAATGGGAAAAAAATCCTAATGCATACCAAAAAGAAATTAGACAAGCTAAGGAGGAAATAAGAGAAATATGTGACGCTCAAGATAGTTTAAGAGAGGAACTATCTACCGCTTCTTACGCGAATATGGCTTCATAATTAATATCCCTTCCTCATCACCATCAGCGTCAATCTGTTTTAATTTAATTAAACCTAAGACAGCGATTCCTAAAAAATGACTATCTTGATATGATAATTTATCTTCATATTTTAATTTATGAATCACTGTCCAGAATTTTGTTTTGATTGTAGAAAGATTCTCACCACTCTGTAATCCTTCTACTATTATTTTATCAGACCTTTTAATATATTTTTCATAGGTCAAATGTTTATTCAATGGTAATGTGGCGATAAATTTCTTTTCAAAAAAAAAATTAATTGATCCTTTATTACCTTCATATAATTGAACCATTAACAATAATATTTATTCTTTAATCTTTAAACTGATTCTAGGTGTTGAATGTGAACCATTGTAGAATTTAGGGAACTGGTTGGATTCACTGCATCTCCATGGAATATGTGAAAATCTTTGTTTATGTTTATATACAAGATATCGCTGAAAATCAGGTTCAACTGGAATGCCCCGGTTCGGTCCTTTTGTCTTGATTTGATGAGCCTGAGCCCAGCATCGGAACGCCGCATGAAGATCTCTGACCGATGATGGAGCGACTTCATAGATTCCACCATCGCGCCAATCAATTACCTTATGTTCAGTTTCATCACACCAAACACATTGTTCCTTAAGAAATCTCATCATATTCTTCTTTTGAATATTAGTCATATTCCACTTATTAGTGTTAGTATCATCACTTGATACAGAATTGGTATCTTCTGAGCTAACAGGTTGAATATGAACAGGTTTTGCTAATTCTTCAATAGTTTTATTTAAATCATATATTTTATCGTTTTTTTCAGATAATTGATTATTGAGATCATTAATAATTGTAAGTAAAGTTTCTTTTGGTAAGTGTTCCATTTTCTAAATATATATATAAAATTATCTTTAAATAATTGTAATAGACAGATTGACAATTTTGTAATGATAACAAATCAAATTTGAAATGTCAATCTAAGGATGACAATTCGATTATCGTTCTTTTTCCAAATCTCTAATTTGTTTTTTATATTGACGATTTTTTTCAGTTAATTCAATAATTTTACAAATAAAGATATATTCCTTACCCTCCTGTTTTTCAAATTGTTTTTTATAATAATGGACTGATTGTCGACTCATACTTGGATAATTATCATTTTGTTTAGTTTCAACATTATTAACAAATAATTGTTTTAATACTTTTACACATTCTTCTGTTGACATAATTTCTAATAATACATATTAATAAATCTTTAAATGTCAATCTAAGGATGACAATTCGATAAAATTTTACAAAAAGTGGTTAAGGATTATGAATCTTGAAACACTTTCTAAAAATAAAAAACAATTGTCAATCTAGGGATGACATTTAGCCATTATGTCAAACTAGGGATGACAATTCAAAATTAACTTAATATATTTTGCTTAAGATAGACAGAAATAGAAAATATGTCATAAGATATAGTTTGTATAATATTCATATGCTTCTTTGATTTCTATAAATTCTTCCTCACTATCTTCTCCTGTTTTATCAGGATGTGTTTCTAAAATTTTCTTCCTATATGCTTTTTTCATATCTTCTTGTGATGAACTCTTTTTCAATCCAAATACATTAAAAGGATAATCAATATCATATTGTGGTCCTACATCATCATGTAATGGATTGTCTCTCGGTCCATAATCGTCTTCGAACCATTGATGATAACATTTTTCTCTTTTTTCCCTTTCATATTGTTCATTCCATTTATTTCTTTCATATTCATCATAATAAGAATATTCTGAAGCTAAAGGTTGTGGTTTACCACCCGAGGGAAACATATTAATATTATTGAAAATTGATTGATAGTCATCTGGATAATGACAACCACCTGAAACAAATCCCATATCTAAATAATTTAAATATTATAAAATTAATTTTTAAACTCCTATTTTTTTGAAGAATTTTTTGAAGTTGATTGTGTTGAATATGAAAAATTAAATACATCTTTTTCCTTTACTTCCTTATCTTTTTTGACACCATCTTGAATATCGATCCAATGTTTAGTCATAGGCATTGAGCAGTGTTTTTTAGCTCTCGAGGTATCTGGCACTGAAACATTCACTTTAATCTTCTTCGGTTTAGATTTTTTCGCCATTTTATATATTTATTAAATTTATTTTTTTTGACGGTTCATATTATAAATAATGTCGCTTATAATTACATCGTCAAATCAATCAGGACAAACCTTAGCACCGGGAACATCTGCTCCGTATCAATATCGTAATCATTTAAAGAATCCTTTAATTGTAAAACCTAATTCAGAAATAGCAGTTGAGAGTGTCAAGTTAAATAGAAATCCTCAGCTTGATTATGAGTCGGGTAGACAAACTCTTTTTTGGTTCGGTGAAAGATTAGCTAGTGGAAGTGATATAGATTCTGATAGTCTTTCATATTGGATACCATCAGAAAATTTAATTTTAAATAATGAATCACCGTTAAATTTTGCTGATAAGTTTAAAGATATATTACAGGATGCTTATGATTTATATCCTGATACTGATACAAAAAATATCGAAGTAAATGTTGTGACTGGAACGAATGGTGAATTCACAGGATTTCAATATAAAGTTCCTCAAGTTTCAACAGCCGCCACAGATTCATTAGATGCTACATCATTCGTTAAAACTATGTTTCGTAGAACGGCTGGTTCAAATGCTTCCTTTGATGGAACTACTATTGAAGCTAATGCTGATAAAACATTTTGTCAGATATTACCTAAAAATGATGAAGGCGGCCCGATATCGATGAATAGTGGTTCTTTTGCTGTTCTGGCGGCTGGTCTAGCGTCAAAATTCACAATTGGTTTATCTCGCCCTTGGTTAAGGGATCCATCGAAAAATAGAGATCACCATCCATTCATGGGACATCCTGATATGGGTGGGACAGAAGGTATCGGCCCGAACAGAAAAGATTATTATGATTATGCTATTGAAGTTGGTGATGATGGTTTTATTAGATTATATCATGCTCTTCCAAATCTTGTCGCTTCAAGTGAAGATCCAGATGCTGATGAAGTAAATCCTCCCGGCCCAGGATTTCAACACGCTATGAAAGAAATAAAATATTATGAAAAAAATAATACATCATTCACTGCTAATAATGCTGATAATAGTTCTTTCTCCAGTGGAACACCTATTTCATCAGCTTCGATGGGAAACATATTATTTGAAATTGTAGGTGAAAAAGTAAAAATATCTGTTTCGGGACAGACAGTCGCTAGTGTTGTCAATGTCAATGCTTCAACTAAATCTCAAATTCCAAAACCTATCGGTCAAACTTGTTGGAAAATGTATCCAACATTCAGTTTATGGGAAAGTGGTGATATAGCGGATATTACAGCATGGCGGTGTAGAAGGGACACAACATTAAGAAAAAATTTCCCTGAGATGAATTGGTTGGCAAGATGTCAAATACCTTTATATTTGAACGGAACAAATGAAACAGCGACTTATCCTCAAGGACCGGTAGTTGATCCGTGGACGAATGGATATCACTGGCCGACAGAAGTTGATATTAGGGATTTTTATCAACCATATGTCGCTAATCCAGAGACTCCTGGAACTCCTATCGAAGGTGGAGCGGTTAGATCATATAAAGGACAACAGCACAAAATTTTAGATGATTATGAAAATATTTTCATAATGGGTGAAAATGAAAGATATGTGAACGGTAGGAATAAGGAGTGGCAGGCGAACTCAGCCGATGTATTGGGTTTTGAACCATTAGCGATAAATGGTAGTTCAGGGATGCAACATTCAGGAGGATATCACGGAGCTTCTTTTGTATCAGCGGTTGTTCCTGGCATGCAGAGTCAGCAATCAACATTTATTAGAATACCAACACTCACTCACGAAACATATAATTTTGGAACGGGTAATCCTTCGAAAATATTATTTCAAGTTCCTCGCTTCGATAATTCAGGAGCTGAAACTGGAGCATTATTTTTTCAAAATCCTGACAAAACATACATAGATTTAAATAATACTGATTCTCTTCGAATAACTGATTTAGATGTTCATTTTGTAAGAAAGAATGAAAAGTTCGCTACTGATCTTACTGGAAGTTCTGAAGTTGTGATGCATATTCGACAAAAACCTAAGATGTAGGTAGTCACCCACAGGTAAGTGAAACAACAAACTTGTAAATTATAGATAATTAAATTTCTATCTTTTCTCTATCTTTTTTTTTATTATTCATATTATAATATGAGTCATGTCTTACCCGAAATAATTATGCCAGCTAAAGAACCTGAACCTGAACCAGTCCCTGAAAAAGTATTGCCTGAGACAGGTGATGGTAATATGGATATCATTAATGAAATACAAGATAAAAAAGTTGAATTCGATGATATTATTAATGTTGAAGAGAGAGACGTTCCATGTGAAGATGAAGTGTTCACTGACCCACCAGCACCTAAGATGAAACCAATATTAGAACAACCTAGTGAACAACCTATTGATGATTTATCTAAACCTAATGAGTTTGAACCAGCGAAAAAAGGTAAGAGAAAATATACTCGTAAAGCTCCTATGAGTGATAAACAAAAAGAACATTTAGCGAGGATTAGAAAAATAGCTATTGAGAAGCGTAAGGCTGAGAAGGAGAGAAAAATCAAAGAAAAAGAAGAAGCAGTCATTGAAAAGGCTGAAAAGAAAATATTAGAAAAAAAGCGTAAAGAAGAACAAAAAGAACAAGAATTAATAAACCAAAGGGGAGCTTCGCTAAATAATCCACCTCCCCAAAAAGTTGTTCAGCAGAATGGATTCACTAAGGAAGATTTAGATAATGCTGTATTATCAGCGATCACTCAATATGATACTTTGAGAAAACAAGAAAAAAAAGAAAAAAGAGCTCGAGAAGCTAAACAGAGGGAAGAAGATAAAATGAGAGCCACACTCCAAAGGGCGATCCAACCTCAACAGGCTCAACGGGATCCGTGGCGAGGTTTATTTACATAAATAAAAAAATAATATCAATATAATTATTATAATAATGGAAGCGAATCCACCCAAGATATTTCCTGTGAAAGATCCTCCAAAGGAAAAACCGAGAAAAATATGTCATCCTAATTTACCTGAATTACCTACAATTATGACATTAGTTATGCCTACAAAATCTGGTAAATCTACAATATTAAGTAATCTCATGTTAAGGGATGATTTTTATAAAGGAGCGTTTGATAATACTACAATTATGAGTAATACTATTGACCAAGATATCACTAGTAGATTTTTAAGAAAAAGTTGTGATTGTTATACAGGTTATGATGATAATGTTCTCGCTGGAATAATCGAACAACAGAAATCATTTGAAGATGATGACAGACCATTTATTGCAATGATATTTGATGATATCCTTGGTTCAGTGAAAAGAAACTCTTACCTGAATCATTTAGTGACAAGATCTCGCCACTACGGTGTAGGTTTATTAGCGATTAGTGTTCAGTCATTTAAAGCAGTCGGACCGACAATAAGAAATAATACTAATTCATTTATTTGTGGAAATTTACAAAATTTATCTGAATTAGATAAGATATCAGCTGAATATTCAGGTATGTTTGGTGGTGATGAAAAATTTAGAAAAATATATCATAAAGCTACTGAACAAAGATATGATTTCCTTTATTTAGATCTTCAAAGTAATCCAGCGAGAGCGTTTAGAAATTTTGAAGAACAGATTGCGAATGGTGATCATTTACTCTTCGAGGGTCAAGTTCATAATAATATCCCTGAGTCTACGGATTAATTGAGCCTTCGCCATACTTACAGCCGCCTCATCTCTCTTATGTAAATCTTTTTCAATTATCTCACACTTCATTTGTAAATATTCATTATCATCTTCAAGTTCCTTTATTTTATTTTCAAGATATTCTTTATCGTCCATTTATTTGTATTAAAGAATTTATTTTAACAATTGAAACGCTTAGCACACAAATGTTTATGAATAATATCATGATGATAATATGTTCCCCATTGTTTCCAATATTCTTCCTTTTTGATATCATATTCATCATTTCTCCACTCACTAGATTTCATAGAATGATAATAAATCATATCAATAAATCTTTTAGTTTGTTTATTATTTTTTGGTAATTCTTCAAGTAATGATAACATATTCAATCTATCACAAATAAAGACTCTTTCACTCCATCCATGACATTTAATAAAAGGTAAAGGGTATGTATCATCGAAAGGTTGATACCAATGAGTCCCTTCAGGTGGAATATATTTATGTGGAAAACATAATAATTTAAGATCATCAATATAATTCATTTGAATTTCAATTTGTTTAAGATCAATTTTTGGTATAGTGACATCATCTTGAATAATAAATAATCTATCAGAAGTTGATATTTTACAAATATGGTTAATCATTTCTCTGAAATAAACATTTTTATCAAATTCAATAATTTGAAAATCTGGATACTTACTAGTGATAACTTTTTTGTGAGCTTCATACATATCACTGAATAGGTCACATCCTTCATAACCATCATACAAAATATATTTATTATTGAAATCATAGTCTGCCTGTGGGTGACTATCTAGAATACTAGCGATAACTTTTTCAATCATAGTATCATCTTTATTGATAGCGGCTGCGATAACTAAATCCATTTATTAATTTGATACAAAAAATAAAAATCAATTAAACTTATATAAATATGTCTAACCTTTACGGCTACGAATCTGCTATATCTGCTGGTAATCAATTTTCGGCGAGGATAGCGAACTTTAATGATGCTGTCAAAACTCATAATGATGTTCTCACTGCTAAATATAATACTGACCTAAAAAATGCTCCGGGTAAAAGAGCGGCGGATAAAACTAAAGAAGAAGAAGATGGAGCGTTCTATGGTATCTCTGATGGAAAGGGTGTCATCGGTTCAACAATTGGAATGGTGAAAGAAGGAGCTAAAATAGATCAGGCGGCTGCTGAGGCTGGTGGATACGGTGCTGGATTAATGAAATATGCTGGTGATGCTATCTCTGAAAGAAAAGCTGCTGTTTCAAAAACAATCAATCGTTTAGGTGAGATGCCTGTTAAAAAAGCTCAACAAGCGATGAAACCTACAACTGTTGATGAAGATGGTATAGTCCAAACAGAAGGAGCGATCGAAGATGGAGCGGATGACGCCGGACAAGCCGCCGCTAAGGCTGCTGGCGAAGAGATTGAAAGTTCAGGTATTGGAACTGGTCTACTTAAAGCTGGTCTCAAGAAGGTCGCTGGTGGTGTAGTGTCTGAAGCTGGACTGACGGTTGCATCTGAACTTGGAGGTAAGGTTGCTGGTGATATAGGTGGATTCGTTGATATTGGCGAAGGAATTTCTAATATGATGAATGGTTCAAGTTTCTTCGCTGGTGATGATAAAACAGCCGAAATAGGTGATACATTACAATCTGTGGGAGCGGTGGCTGATGTTGTTGGAACAGTATTCCCACCGCTGGAACTTGTGGGTGGTGCGTTAGGAGCGATTGGTGGTGTCATGGACGCTTGGGACTCTATTGATAATGATATCAAAGCTAAGAAAAATGATGCTGCTGATCCGAAACCTCCCGCTCTAGCAGCGACTAAAGTTTCACCAGCTTTTTCTGCTATGGGACTCGTAGCCTCGGCTCCAATTACAGCGAAACAACAAATCACAGGATCGTAAACTTTTTTATCATTTTAATTTTAATTAATTTAAATTTTTTTAATGGTTCATATTATAAAATGTCCCAGTTTTTCAAATCCGCTGATAAAATTCAAGTAGGTCAAACAGAAGTTAGTATACCATCTGAGAATGGTCTTGACCATCGCCCAGGAGGTAAAATTGATATCTATATTCCACCCACGAGTAAATTTATTGATTTATCTCAAACCAAATTAAAGATGAATGTTTCGTTAGCGATCCCAACAGTTGGGACGGCGAATGGTGCGACTCGTGTTCAGCTTGATGCTGAGACTGGATTACACTCACTAATTAGATCTATCCGTGTTTTCTCTGGTAGAAAAACAGCTCTGTTAGAAGAGATTGAAGGTTATGATATTCTCACTGCACTAAGATTTGATTATGAAACAAATGAAAATTTAAGAGCTAAACGAGCCCTTACTGAAGGTTGCACTAATTATGATCCAGCATGTCGTGGAACAAAGGGTTCATTAAAAACCGTTCAGGGTAATTGTTTTTCGAATCCATATTTCACTAAAGTTGAAGATGTAAATTCTACTCTTTCGAGTAGTTTCTCTGCGTCCGATGTTGATTATGGTTTCCATGTCGCCACGGGTGAACTTCATCTAAATACTGGTCTATTCCGTAATGAAGCAGTATTCCCAGCATTACTCACCGATGGTTTATTTGTTGAAATTCTATTACAAGATGCTCGGCGTGTGTTCCGTCAGTTAGATAGTGTTAATCGTAATCGTAGATTAAATTTAAATCCTGTATTCCATTCTACAAATGGTTCGGATGGATACGAAGACACTACTGGTTCGTGGGCGAATGGATCGGAAATCAAATCATTTTTCCTTCAGCGTCAAAATAATCAAACTTCCACTCAAGTGTGTCCCTTTGTTGTTGGTGAAAAAATTACATTTGTTCCAGATATAGATGATTTTTCAGCATCTACCAACGGCTCGATCGGACAAATACAACAGATTGAGCAGGTCACGGGAGCTACAGTTGGAACAAGTAAAACTAAAATTACATTATCTGCTTCGGTCACAAATGATACTGGTGAATCACTTGGAGATTCAAGCTATGATTATTTAGTAGTATCAGCTAATCTTGAAGATAATGCGAGTATATCATCGTATGATCCAACATATACAGTTTCTAATATTGAAATGATCGTTAAACAAATTCAAGTTCCTGATGGTTATGAAGCATCGATGATGGCTATGATGAAAGAAGGTGGAACTATTAATTATGATTATCGTTCCTTCACTAATTATCGATACTCTCAATTACAAAGTGATAATGTCGCCAACATTAGATTACCATTAATTGAATCGAGAGCAACTTCTATTCTGTGTGTTCCAACGGACGCTACCAGTTATTCAGCGATACAGAGTATGTCCGCCTCTAACACATATCTTGAATACACA
>VMHT01160574.1_pt1 | contig 11930 bp, 29 predicted proteins | sample 4693611 | NCBI WGS metagenome assembly VMHT01 (sample SAMN12280063, study PRJNA550983) | marine metagenome | isolation source: seawater sampled from same location over 5 years 0.02-0.2 micron viral filtrate | place: USA: collected off the coast of southern California halfway between the port... ...
GATTATCTCTTTGTACTCTTCTTTTATTTACTTTTTGAATGTCTGGAGATACTTCAGTAAAAGAAGTTTTTTTAGTTGGAGTTGGAGTTACTGTTTCTCCAAATCCTTTCATCACTTTTCTTCCACCAATAATACTTCCTAATATTCCAGCTCCTAATGCAAGTAAACCAAGATCTCTACCTTCACCATCTTGAGAAGGTGCTTTTAATTGACTACGCTTGAAATCAATAACATCAGCCGCCACTGCTGCTCTTTCTCTGTCATTCTCTGGAGGCTTTGTACCAGTAGCACGACTATAGGAATAGAAATCAGCTGGTTGAAGTAACATACGCCTTGTATTCTTTTCAATTACTATCTTTAGCTATTCTATGTCGAGCACATCTAGTCGTGATAGCATTATTAAAAGGATACAACTAGCGATACGATTAATGAACATTGAAGATCGTAAAAATAAAGTCAAAGGATTAGAAGCCATCAAAGCCAAAGCTATAGATATGGCGACGCAGGGAAAAGATTCCCTAGAAATCCGAGATTTTGTGGGTGGTTCTACTAAAGAACTTGCATATGAACTTCCAGATGAAGAAGCATTTGTAAAAGCTGTAAAAGCTAGCAAAAAATTCAAGGAATCTAAAGAAAAATAGTTAATATTTAAAAATCAGAACAATTTTAGGTCGAAAACTGCGGTTTTTGGCTTATTTTTTTGCCTGGTTAGGGATTTTTAGTACAAAATCGGCCTTTTAGTACCGAGATAGGGGACAAAATTACCCGACCCTTCTCCACACACTTGTGCGTTTGTACATGTGTATAGAAAAAAAAGGAATGTGGGGTGGTTTGTTCTACCTACCACGTTCTATCCAATTACTTACGGAGGTTTACCATGAAGAAGCTATTCAAGAACGACTGGCTCTTAATCATCTTGCTTTATGCAGGTATCTATGTATTCAATACACTTACTGAGACTCCTTGGCTCATTAAGTATGCTGAAATACAGAACTATCTCTGAGAATGGTGAAGGAAGGTTCGACTCCTTCCCTCAGTCTACCCAACTCTGGCCTGGGTTTGGATGCCAGCACATTCTATAACGGAGTTTATCCATGACTACAAGTCAAATCACATCAACCACAACACAGTTTACTAACTGGAAGATGAAGGATGGTATCAAAGCTACTCTTGTCGAAGAGAAGATCAACAAGCAGGTGCGTCTACATGACGGATCAGCAAAGATCGTTAAGGCTGACAGGTACGTCTTGATTCAGTGGTCTCCCAAACTTAGTCTCATCCTTGAGATTCCTGAGAATCATCAAGAAGATGCTGCCAAATGGGTAGATGAAATGAACAAAGTGGGTAGGGTTAACTTCCTCAATGGTTGGGGTAAGTACTTCCCACAGGCTAAACAGTACGATTTCTAGTCTGTAAGCCCCAAATTACGGTTATTTTGCCCCAATTCAGGGTGTTCCCGCCCGAATCTAGGGAGAGATCTTCTCTGCAGTATTGCCGAGATAGAACTGTTATGACCCCAGAAACAATAATCAGAGCCATGAGTCTAGTTCAAGACTTATGATACTGGTTCGCTGAGTAACATGGTACTAGCTTTTCGCTAGGGTAGGTTCGATTCCTACCTCAGCAGTCACCCACAGTGGAGATGGGTGCCACACATCAGGAGTTTATCCATGAAATCACCAAGACTTATGTTAGCCACGACCCTCGAAGTTGCATCCAAGCAACTGAAGAAGGGGAGTACAAAGAAGTTTGTGTCGAGTCTCATACTTGATACATATAAGACTGTAGGTCGTAAGACCCTAGCCCCAAGAACTGCAATAGCCAACTTTATTGCACCTTCTAAGCCAAGTCATTGGAACTAGTACCCCTCAAAATTATACATACGGAGTACCCATGAAACGTTGGAACTACAATGGCCAGGACATCAACTGGAATGACCCAGAATCTATATCTAGATACTGCCCAGAAGATGAATACGAGTACCTGCCAGAGGATGAAGAGGTTATCGATCTCAGTGATGAGGAGATACACCCCTCTCGCAGTTGACTCTCTCCCTCTGCTCTTTCGAGGGCAGACTGAGGGAATCACACCCTCGTTTAACTTAACTTAGGAGACTATTATGTCTAACGCTCAATTAGTTGCAAATGTGATCAACCAGATCTCCACGGGAGAACTAGAGCTTGACACTACACAGCATGACAAACAACTACATGCTTTGACTACTACCAAGTGGTTTCAAGAGCAATGGGAGGAGCTATGCGTAGCTTTCCCCAGTGCCAGAGAAATGACTATGGATCAAATTGTCAGAGCCATGAGATGTTTTACAGTCATGATGCCTAATGAAGTAGCCACAATTATGGTCAGTGAAGATCCTGACAGTAATGGGTAACTTAAAGAATATTTGGGTCTTGGCAATTCCATTTGCTGACCCACAATATTTTCCTAGTGAAGAATTAGCTTCACAACATGCAGCAGCTATAAACACATTACGGAGTGCTACTGGTAAAGAACCACATGCATACTCTGTAATGACAGCTCTGCAGTACAAATTACTTATGGACAATCACAATGAGCATGGTTAAAGCCTACAAACATCAACTAGATGCTGAACGACAGCGTCAAGCAATAGAGGACATGGAATGTACAAAGTTTCATGAAGAACTCTTTACTACTTTTGATAAGCAATTATCATTAGACAACACAACTCAAGAACCAGGAGCCAACTAATGTCTTTTCTCGTATTGATCTGTGTCATCGTATTACTCTTTATATTTCTAAAGAATATCGGAGCATACTGACGAAACTCCCTTCGGGGAGTCGGTGGGAGATGACCGCCCCACCCTGAAGAGTCAGGTCACTGTTCAATTCATTTATTAATTTATGGAAGAATCTAAGAAGCCAAAGATGGCAACCCCAGAGCAGAACGCTAAGTTCAACGAACAGCTCAGAAATGTTCTTGTCAATAACGGTATAGCCTTGGCAAATACTTCTACTGAAGGTCGTGACAGGCATACAGTTATTAAAGATGAGACTTATGACAAATTCCAGAATGAGTTAAGGAATGACATGTTGAATGTCTACCGACAACTTCAAGATAATACTGTATTTACCAGAGATTCAAATACTACGTTACTCGAACAGATAAGACAGAATACTGATCTTATTTGTAAACAGAAAGAACGTCTTCTTGAAAATGAGACTCGTCTGAATGCAATGCAGTTACGTATAGAATCTTTTGAAAGGAAAGATAAGCTTAAGTGAACATAGTTCCTTACTACTACCCCCAAGAACGTATGCCTCTTGATAGGGTTAAATTCTCATTTGAGAATAAGCTTTATACCATCGAGTATCAGAAGCGAAGTCCATCTACAGGAGATTTTATAACAATGGATTTTATTATATTTCCACCAGAAACTCCTGTGTATATTCTCATCGAAAGATTAGAAGATTATTACAGATCAAAGGCATATACTTCCAAATGATGACATAGGTAGAAATTCCTACATTAAACCTGTACTATCGACCTAATGTTTTATTTATAAATGGACGAGCCATCATCTGATTCACACCAATTCGATTTTACAAACCCCAGTCACACCAGTGTGTTTATCAAGGATGACTTTGTAATTGTCAATGTCGTTATTCAACCCGGTATAACAAATGAATTCAAATTCAAACGAATCCAACAACAAACCTAGCATTCCAAATGCTATTGATCCTGAGAAACTAGCAGGTATGGAATTTGTAGCCAAAATGAGAGCTACTGCCGACAAATATGGTGCTGGTTTTATAGGTGGATTTAAAGATCCCAAGACAGGGGAACTTTTTATCAATTCTAATATTGATGAAGATGATCCTATCTACCAAAGAACTAAGAGAAAGCTAAAGGATTCTGATCCTGAGCAGTAAACTCTGGGCATTATGACCATCAGCAGTTAAGCGAGCAAACGGTCATATGTAAGCCCTAGATTCAAAATTAATTTAAATTATGCCTATTGATTCTAAAACACCAGACTTTCTTGATGATGACATTCGCTCTGCGGCTGTTGCCAAAGAGATGTTTGGAAATCTAGGTCTCGAATATTGTCAGGTTCACTGGTATGGGGACAACCCAGACTTCAACAAAGAACCTGATCGTGTTGAGACTAACATTAAAGATCCAGTCAAGATCGGATTACGTATCATTCAAGAACGTAAACGTCGATTGGATTATGAACAACTCAAGTCAACGGAGGAACCCAATGGCTAAAGACAAGTTACCTATCAGGTACAAGAAGAGAGTACCAGTTCTCAAACTTCCGTTTGGATTGGGTGATGTCAAAGTCAATCTCTCTGCCAGTCATGGTATTGAGTCTGTCACATTTCAAGGTAGGCTTGGTAAGTTGCAAAGCAACCTTAACTACAACCTACACAAGAATACAGTGCAGGGTCTAACATCTGTGTCTGGCACTGGTGTGTCAAAGCAGTATACTTTGTTCACCAAAGAACAAGCTGAATCTAAATCAAAGGAGGAATCTAAAGATGCCAAAGCCTAAACCTATTGGTCAACGCTACAAGATCGGTGACCGAGTATATAGAAAGTCTCCTGATCTAAGAGCTGACAATTCTAGCTTTAATGCTAGATATGGAACCATTACAGATGTAGATAGCAACACCAATGCAGTTGGTGCTGTTAACTATTACTACATGGTTAGATGGGAAGGTTCAAGTACTAAATCTTCCTCTAAACATATGCAAGCCAGGTTGTTACCAGTAGAGGACAAATGATCACACCTCGTGCCCCCAAAACTCCTTTCGTAGGTAGACTTTTACGAGGTATTTCAAGTCCTACAAACTTGGATAAAACCTATCGAACATTTGATAGAATGTTCAGACCTATTCCTTATAGGTTCAAACACTGGCTATTATCCTTTCTCTTACGGAGGAAGTACAAAGGATTCAAATGAAACTATCTATCATCCAGAAAGATATTGCATACCTACAAAACTTTAACTATCAAATCAAACCAGACCTTTCGACAAAACGGAAGGTTTTTTTATGCAAATCTGCTCGTTGGAATGGTGAGAAACTTCTCACTATGAATCGTCTTAAAGGCATGGCTGATGGTCATCGCCGAGAGGTTCAACGTTATACCCAATCACTACCTGAGGAGGATTAATTATGGGTGAGTACAAAGTAGAAGCCAGAGCTTCTGTTCCTTACGCTATCTATATCTATGCTAATTCTCAAGAAGAAGCATGGGAAATAGCTGAAGAGAAAGCAAAGAGCTGGCAAGGTAATAAAGACTGGAGAGATAAATGGTCAATGACCGTTGATGATTTCTCACTGGATGTCAAGTCTGTTGAACCAGTCTGTAGAATAAGAACTTTTATCCCAGGATACGATGATTGACAATCCAGAACCCAATCAGGTGATGCAAGAAAAGCAAAGAGACTTTGAAGATCAATTATTCAAAGAATACTCTGATAAAGAAGCTGAAGAATTATGTCAAGAACATTCTGTTGTTCCTGAATATATATCGAGCTTCCAAGAATGGTATCACGATTACCTATCTGATCCAAAGAATCAAGATCCCAACGACATGATTGATAAGAGACATCTTATTGATGATTGGTGGGATGAACAAGGTAAGTATATCATCAACGATAAATGTGGTGGATGGGCATACAATCCTACCCCATATCAAATTGATCCCGTATCGGAGGATGACTAATGGACATTAAACAAATGATCAAAGACATAGAAGCATATGTGGATGTTCAATCAAAATATCATCCAATGAATCAACACTGGTACTTCTATAAATTTCAAGAAGAACTTGAAGAGATCAAATCTAAATTAGAGTATATCGAATATTGGGAACCTTCTGATGAGGAAATCAATCCCAGTGAACCTCCTATATCTGCAGAGGAACGTGATCGTATGGCTCAAAAAGCTAAAGAAGAATCACATCCCCACAGATTTGGTCTTTCTGATTACCAATCGTTTATACGAACTTGATCTGATATACAGACCTGAGATGTCTCTAAACTCATTCGTGTTCCAATTTAATTTATGTTACTAACTATGGGTTTATTCTCAGCACTAGGACAATTCGTTCCTACATTCGAGTGCAAACAGGATCAACAAGGTTTCTGTAACCTAAGTCTTGTCTTCAAAGACGAGCGTGGTTTGGAGAACCAACATGTTCTTTCTGTTCGTTATCTCAACAATGACGAATCAAAAGCACTCAATCTCGGTGAGCCTATTACCGAAGAGTTTCTAAAGAACAATCCTAATTGTTCCTATGAACTAGGCTGTATGATCTATGAAGATCCAGCTACTGGTCGTGTCCACAGTCTCTCAGCAGAGAAGACGATGGCTTTCATCAAATCAACTGAGCACAATGCTAAGTTGGTCAACAACATTGCTGACAAAGCAAAGGAAGCCATTGATGCCAAATGGCAACTGGATCAACCAGACCAACAGATAGGCACAGCAACTGCCTAACTTATTTATCCACGCCCTGGCTACTTCGGTGGTCAGGGTATTCTTAACTCAACTCATGAGCAACAATCAAAACACAGAGATCAAAGAAAATCTCTACGAAAAATACAAGATTGAACAATTCAATCGTCCTGATTCTGGCATGAATGGATGGTATCAGATTCGTGATGAAGATGGTAACATTGCCATGCTAAAAGGTCTCTATGACAAGAACGGTGACTTCACCTTCAACATCTGGAAGACCAAAGAAGAAGCAGAACAACAACTACAAGAAATAGTTGAACAAAGATTCGAGGAGATGTGCCAATGAGAGAAACAATGCAATTCCAATTGTCTGGTGAGCTAGAAGCTCTAGGTAATCATCTAATTAAATATGATGATGTACGTAAAAAGACAATCAAACAAAATCCAAAGAAACCAAGTAAGAAAAGTGAGTATCCTCTTGGTCTACCACCTCTTGATCAACTGATACCTTATGATGTACTTCCTTATCGTATTAAAAGGAAAGAAGAAATTATCAAGAGAATTAGTAGATGTTCTCCAGAACATAGATACACCCATATGTCTTATCCAAAGGTTACTGAAAAGTACCCAAAGATAGGAGAGGAAGGTTATCTATTCAAAGATACTGACCGTATCGTCAAATGGGATGGTCATCGAGTCAAACGACACATAATGATCTATCACTATGAAGGTATGTGGACTTGTCTTTGGATTCCTCACACTGACAAATATGTGTATGGTTACAGTTTTGCTTTCAAAGATAACAAATCAACTCAAATTAAATATGAGAGTCATCCAGCCAGAGATTATTCTCCTGATCGTAAAGTATTTTGCCGTAAATCCAGCGGTAAATACATGATAAGAGAAGATCAAATTGGTAAGAATGCTAATCCAAATTATTTCGATGGCTGGTCTTGGAATGAATGTGAACAGATCAAAGTTGGTAAGACTGCTTGGCGATACAAAACAGTATATGTCACCAAGGAGATGATCAAGAATGGTCATCATCAAGATCCAAGCTGTGGTATGTTCTTTGCCAGACCAATTGGTGATAGTAACCGAGAAAAGGATTATCACATATCTAAGTATTTAGAACAATTCCAAAACATTCTTAAACGAAGTATTCCTCAATGGAAACCTGAATACAATAATCGTCGTGGTTATTGGTCTGATCGAGGTGCTTACAGATCTAAAGACAACAAGATGTTTGATCGACTTATACGTAACAGTATCGGTTCTGTTATGAAAGATAAATTCATGACTTCACAAAAATCTTGGAAATATTGTGCAGAAGATCATGAAGCCATGATTGCAGCTGGCAACAAAGATCTGATCTTTAAAGATACTGACAAATGGGATGTACATAAATTGAAAGATTTATTATTCCGTTTGAATCACACTCAGTGTCGTACTCTCTATGAACGTAGACACAATCTTGGCCATGTTCTATGGAAAGAAAAGGGTTGGATAGATCAGCCTTTCTTCAGACGACTGTTGCATGATGCAATGGAAAGCACTGAGACTAGGTTGAGACACAGTCAAGATCAGACTAAGTCATTTGTTGTGGTTGAGATTCAAAAACTTGATCATCTTATCAAATGGATAGAAGTCATACTCGATGTCTGGCCTGATACTCCTGTTGATTATTTCAAGAATTACCAGGAAGCATTGGAAAATGTCACTGAACCATGGATTACCAGAGGTACTAATGGCAGAAGTGAAGAGGAATCTAATTCTGTCCAAATGATGACACGTCATTATCTATCTCGTATGCCTGTTAAAACCTTCTTTGAATATGTCAAGAAAACTTATGAGGAAATGAGTAAGACTCATCGTAGAGATGAGCTGTATGACAGAGATGGTGACAGTCGATTCTATAACAGAGAATCAGAGACAATGAGATTTGTCATGCATGAATTTAGTGACACTATCAGTATGCTGAAAGATGTCATGCTCAGATTCAAACGAGAAGGAAAGTTAGAGAAAGATCTGCCTTCTCCTCGTCGTTGGAGAATGACTGAGTTTCATGATCACATCAATGCAGAGCAATGGAAGTGTAAGACTCAGAAAGAGAAACTACCTCAGGAATTATTCCCAAAACCATTACATATTAAATATATGGACGTTGCTCCCAATATTGATACGTGGTTAGATGCATCATACGTTGAAAAATATTCTACTTTCTGTCTCTTTCAACCTCAAGACACTCACCAACTGGCTGAGTGGGGTCGAGCAGCACGTAACTGTGTAGGTAGTACCACTTATGGTCGAGGAATCAAAAAGAAAGAACACTTCATTGTGTTAATCATGATCAACAAGGTTCCAAGATACACTGTTCAACTCAGACTATCTGATCAGATTCTACGTATTGATGTCGGATCAGGTATCAAAGACATTGGCAACAAAGAACTCTCTCGTGAAGAAAGAGAATTTGTTGAGCTGGTGTTCAATCACGCTTTCAACTTACGTACAAAACAACTGGAGGATTCCAATGCAACTAAGTCTTGACTTACCAAAGTATAAATGGGAAAGTTTATCTAAACATTTAGATGTACTTAGACAAAAAGATGAAACAGTAAATACTTTTTGCTGTGCAGTCGAATCCATTGAATTTGGATCTGATTTTCCATCTAAAATGTATCAGTTTCTATCATCACATAATGATTTAAATCCCCTTGTTTTCCCAACAATACAAATCATAAATAAACATGATGGAGGACCCGGTATTATTAAAGCTATGTATCAATTTTATGAGCATACTAGTCATGCTAGAGCTGACTATTATAAGTTCATTCAAAACAATTTCACAATAACTCAAAACATAACAAAGGAAGACTTAGAAGATTTAAAAATTGATAAGTCCAAACCTATTAAGATCATCAAAGAGGTATCTAAATGAATCAAGCACAATTCGTTAAAGAAGTCATGACCGTTGTATTCGGTAATGATTATAAATACATGTCCGATGAAGAAGTTTCTTATAAGCTGGCTCTCGGCATGATTAAACAAAAGTATGAAGAGAAAAAAGTTTATCCAAGACGACCAAGTCTTAGAGAAACTCAGGCAATGCAAGCTTACAACAGGAGATATTAATGGAGATTAATCTAATTCCTCTCAAAGCAATTGTATTCTTTGATCCACATGATTATGTACAACATTGTGAAGATAATGGAACCAATCCTTCTCTCGATGGCTTTCACGAATATGTTTCAAATGAAATGAAACGTAAGGGTTGCAGTACCCCATATATTGAAAAAGATTGGTCAGAACATTATTCTTCTTACCTTATAAAAGATGAAGATGATTAGTACTATACAGCTGCAACGTATGTGTTGAGGCGGTAGCTGAACTCTCTCTTCTCTTTTTTAGATGTGTTGTCCTTACCTGGTCGATAAGCAACACCACGATAAACAAGTTTAGTCATAATTTAGTATCTATTGTTACTAAATTATATTAGTAGACTTTAAGAAATACTGTAGTTCACTGTGTAACAGTTGTTACACTTTCTTTTCTGCTGGATACAAACTCTGGATTTTTTTCTGGCGTTTGTCTTCTAATTCTTGTTTAGTATCAAACCATGTAACTGGCCACCTTTGCATCTGTAGACAGTATCTCATTTGCTTTGGTTGAGGTAACATTAGTATGTCTTGTATCAGTGGTAATTTCATTATCCTTATAAACTTCTTGCACTTACTAGTCTACCCTAATTTCAATATCCACAATTGTTCATGAGGTAACACATGAAAATTTTAGATCTATTTGCTGGTATTGGTGGTTTTTCATATGCCGCCCACAATCTAGTGGGAGGTTACACCACTACTCAGTTCGTAGAGATTGATCCTTATTGTCAATCTGTACTACGTAAAAATTTTCCTAACATTCCTATTCACGATGACATCAAAACATTCAAAGGAAAACCAAAACAATTCGACGTACTCACAGCTGGATTTCCATGTCAGGATTTGTCCGTCGCTGGCAAACAGCGAGGCATCGGAGAAGGCACAAGATCAGGACTCTTTTATGAAATCATCAGACTACTTGGGGAAATTCAACCTGAATTCGTCCTCTTTGAAAACGTTAGAAATTTATTGTCTCACGAAAACGGGACGACGTTCCAAGAAGTCCTCTTCCAAATTGCCAAAGCAGGGTACGATGCTGAGTGGTCACTTATTTCAGCAAGAGATATGGGAGCCTGTCATCTTAGACAGCGACTCTGGATCATTGCCTACCCCACTGGCAAGTACAAAAATAGAACAGAGAGTTCCATTCAAACAGGGCGGGATGCCACTGTTGGCTTCAGTACTGCCGACTCCAACGACGATGGATCATCTTCCTCCAAGAGGATACGAGTCGATGGTCAAGCAGACTCAAGTACACAGGAAAGGCAGAACCAAACTAGCCAATCTAAGAGAAGCAGTAAATCCGGAAACAGTAGAACTGTTCAACGAACTGCAGAGTCTACCAACTCCAACGAGCAGGGATTGGAAGGACGGATCTTACAAGTCAATCAAGAACTGCAAGAAGTGGGATCGTTTGCCCAGGAAGATACATCTAGTACTTCCAACTCCGACGGCACACGAACACAAAGCGACAGCTCAGGACAAACCACACCAATCTGGACGGATGCTTTCTTCTCTAGCCAGAAGAAACGAACTCTCGAACCAGACTGGCGACGATATGTTTCTGAACCCACACTTCGTAGAGGAGATGATGGGTTATCCGGTAGGGTGGCTCGTCTAAAAGCATTGGGTAACAGTATTGTTCCTAATTGTGCAGCTGTTCCTTTACAGCGTATCAAAGACCTGAGAAGTCTTTAAACTCATTCATGTTTCAATTCAATTTAAAACTATGGAAAAAGAACACTGGGAATATATTTCCCATCTTATGGTCTGTCAAGAAAAACAGATCAAGAACAGCTTGATTATGGATTCAGCGGTACGTACTTCTGAATTAAATAAGATTAACGTAATTCATAAATACGTTGATTCTGTACTAGACGTAGGAGTTTACTAATGGAAACACTAAAATTCTCAACTCAAAATGCTAAGTTGGACAAACGACTTATCTTTTCCCTGCCAGCAGGTTATACCTGTCCAAGAGCTGGTGTATGTCGTACCTTTGCTGACAAAGACACTGGTAAAATCAATGACAATCCTGTAGGTTGCAGTGATTCTCACAAGTATCGTTGCTTTGCAGCAATGGCAGAAGCTAGATTCCCTGCTGTACGCAAATCCAGATGGCACAATCAATGGCTCATCAGAGAAATCAGAGATACAGCGGTGGATACAACCAAAGCTGATATAGGTATTGCAGAGCTAATATCAAAGTCAATGGATAAATATCCATACAGAGATATCATTCGCATACATGAGTCAGGTGATTTCTGGTTTGAGTTATACATGAAAGCTTGGATGAATGTAGCCAAAGAACGACCACAACAG
>VMHT01134154.1_pt1 | contig 11929 bp, 7 predicted proteins | sample 4693611 | NCBI WGS metagenome assembly VMHT01 (sample SAMN12280063, study PRJNA550983) | marine metagenome | isolation source: seawater sampled from same location over 5 years 0.02-0.2 micron viral filtrate | place: USA: collected off the coast of southern California halfway between the port... ...
GAAGTTATTGAAATCTTTAATAATATATCTCAAATTGAACTTAATAATAATGAAAAAAAATATATTCAACTTTACGGTTCTATCAATACTACATATTCTAATTCTAATATTTCTATTCAAATTTTATCAACATACATAATACATTCTTGTAGATTTTTACAATTTTATTTTAACAATCTTCCTTGTAGATTTTTACAAATATTTTATAAAATATTAGATAAAGATATTAAATTCACTCTTTATATTATTACAGTATTATTTAAAATAACTTTAATCAATTCTGTAGATTATTTATAAAAATATCTTAAAGCCTTCTGTATATTATTACAATATTTTTTAAAAATTAGATCAAGAACTTAAACTCATTTTGTGAATTATTACAATGTTTTTTAAATTACATTATTTTGTGAATTATTACAATTTTTTATTTTAAATAACTTTAATCATTCTGTAGTTTATTACATTCTTTATTAAAATAATATTAGATCAATATTATTTTAAATTACTTTAGATCTTTACCTTTATTTACATTAAGCTCATCTTAATTCATCTTTGTTGTTCTTAAGTTCATCTTACATTTCTTTACATTGTTATAGTTTCATCTTTTATTTATTTTTAACAATTTACTTATCTGTATGATCTTAAATCATTATTTTATGTATATTTCATCACTTGAATTTTTTAATATAGTAATATATTAAATGGATAAAAAGAAAAAAAAAGGTTCTCCAAATAAAAAAAAACAAAAAGGTACCAGTGCTATAAGTGCTATAGATGAATTAAATGAATTACAGACAAAAGACATTTCCTACATTCACTCCGGAGTTCCAACAAAATTTTCAGAAATTAAACCAGATGATTTATTATGGGCTAAGGCTGTTGATACAACCGGTTTAAATTTTACAACATCCCTAATTAAAGTTTTATCTGTACAGACCACGCCTTTATCAGCAAAAAAAATTAATTTTAAGTGGATACAGTATACTGAGTCTCCGTGGAATGAACATAGATGTATAATTATTGACCAGTCAACTACAGATACACCTATATATGAACACAAGTATATATCTGATGTTTATGAAGATAATAACGAAAGTATTCCTATAGATAAAAAGTTAAAACTTCATAAGGTATTTAAATCTACAGATGGTACAACAGAAGACCCGCTTCTAAAAGGTATTAAATTTGTACATACAGACGATGTTAACTATTTAGAAAATCTTGAGCAAAGAATGCCTTTGCTTCAACTTGCCAAGTCAGTTAAAACTGATACCCCCTATCATTTACTAGGTAGTATTAAATTAAATGAAAACATACATACTAAGGCTACTTTAGATTCTAGAGGTATAATTTCCAATATTATGCCACGACAACAAACATTTCCATTAAATATAGTACCTTGTAATGCTCCTACTTTTGAACATGAAGACCATTGGTATCGTTTTGTACAACATTATAAATTAAACAATCCAATTTCAGATACTGATGAATATATAAGCAAATTTCGTGAAATAACAGATAACAAAGTTTATAGCGAACATTTTTATACCAATCCCGGAGTTAATCCTTATATTAATGGACCTGGAGCTAAAAGTCCTACAGAAACATTAGGAGTTGTAACACTAAATTGTTATGTTAAGGATATTATAAGTATTATGATAGAACACGAAAATGTTTTTAGTGTTTCAGCTGTAATATTACTACAGGAAGTAAGCGGATTAATACCCAAAGATGGTACGTATACACATCTTAAAAGTAAATCTAAGTGGATACCATTTGATAATTATGGATATTTACCAGTACTAAGTGAAAGCGTCGAAAATAAAATAAGTGTATTTGGCGGACCACATAGTACGGAGAAGCAAACAAAATTTGAAACAGACAATAATATTACAAGAATAAAGGGATCTCATCAAGATCGAGATAAAATACAAATAGAATGCTTTGATTTTAGTGATAGTGCAATACGGAAATGTGGCTATTTGAAGGATTATGAAATAGTGTTTACAACAGAAAAGTTAAACGTAAGTGCAGTTGATACAGCTTATGAAACAACTAAATCTAAAAAACTAGCTATAATAGTTAAAAAAGGACATTGGTTCGAAATGAGTGTTTCAATCTTGACATACAGGTCACACCCAATTTCAAGTTCTGACAATACATCTATTTCAGCAATAGAAGATAGCATTGTTCTTTGTTTAGCTTTAGAAAAGCCTAAACATAGATTTAAACCAATTATAGTTTGTTCTGCTCATATGACAGCAGAAAGTGATCAAAACAGAGAAGCAATGAATCGTCAATTTTATCATATTGTTTTACCAAACTTAAAAATAAAAGCATATACCGTATTGCGAGCAGACGGATATGTAATTGTAGGAAATGATGCAAATATAAATAATGTTGATTTAACAGCAGCTGTTCAAGAATATAATAGTAGAGACTCAGCAAAGTTCTCATTAACTGAAAATGCAATCGCGATTTATGAAGATACAGTAATTGGATTAGCAAATAATAATGTAACAACACATACATCAGTAGATACAAACGGAAGTAAATTTAAAACTAGTAGTTATGATAATATTGTTTTTGTAAAAAGATTACAAACTCCACTAACACCACAACAATTTGTATATAAAATCAAAGTTCCGGCATATGTAGGATTAAGGCTGCTTGATAGAACAAAATCAACACGATCTGATCATTCCCCTGTTGCTTGTCGTATTGGAGATGTAGAAATAGAAATTCGCGACCGTAAATATTATAAACTAGACAGTCCTGAAGTAGTTTCAATCACTCCTGACAATTTATTAACAAATTTTAGAACGTTGGAACAGGAGTATGGGAAACAGGAAACAAAAATGAGGTCGCAACATAGAAGATTTAAATTCGTTACAATGGTGGAGCGTGTACACGTTGAGACGTTGCGCAAATTAAATAAAGAATTTTTTAATACTATAAATAGTATTAAAAAATTAGTTAATAATTTTACTAGTGATCAACGTAGTAATCCCGGTGCACAAAAGTTAAAATATGGTGTAGATCTTAAAACAAATCAAATAGAAGCAGTCGCAAGAAGACGACTGAATTTAAAAGACGATATATCTTTATTGTGTTATTATAATGATGATTGTGATAAAGATAATGATGATGAAGATATTGATGATGAAAATAGTGTTTTTAGTGCTACAGAATCACCTACTATAACATCACCTACTATGAGGAAGACAGCATTGTCAGCCGCGTCTCCTCTATCTGGAGACCGTGCTTCACCTTCTTTACCCCCATATGAACAACCAGATGGACAACAAGGTGGACCCTCATATGAACAACCAGATGGACAACAAGGTGGACCCTCATATGGACAACCAGATGGACAACAAGGTGGACCCTCATATGGACAACCAGATGGACAACAAGGTGGATCAATAAACAAAATACAACTAATTAAAGAACAAATCAAAATTATTAAAGATAAATATAAAAATACTAAATTAGATAAATATTTAATACAAATAGATAATCTTAAAAATAAAATTATATTACAAACATTTACTGATAAACTTTTAAAAATTAAAGAAAAAATTAAAGATTACAAAACTGAAATGAAAGCAAATCCTAATAAAAAAGAAAAATATATTAAACATATTGATAAACTCGTTGAAAAGTTTAATGTTCTTAAACAAGAACAAGATATACTAAAACAAAATATAAAACTCAAGCATACTAAAAATCCCAAACCTATTGAAAATCCCAAACCTACTAAAGATACCAAACCCGCTAAAGATCCTAAACCCACTAAAGATATCAAACCCGCTAAAGATCCTAAACACACTAAAGAAACTAAACACACTAAAGAATTTAATCTCACTAAAGAATCTAAACACACTAAAGATCCCAAACCTAGTAAAGAATCCAAACCCACTAAAGAATAAATTAAACCCCCAAACCTACTAAAGATCCCAAACCCACTAAAAACTCGACTAAAAATCCTAAATCCACTAAAGAAACTGAATACACTAAAGAATCTAAACCCACTAAAGATCCAAAACCTACCAAAGAATTTAAACCCACTAAAGAATCAATTAAACCCCCAAACCCACTAAAGATACCAAACCCGCTAAAGATTCTAAACTCACTAAAGAAACTAAACACACTAAAGAATCTAAACTCATTAAAGACACAAAACACATTAAAGAATCTAAAACTATTAAAAATAAAAAAATTAGTTAAATTATTTTTATTTATATAAAAAATGATATTATATTTATCTAAATAAACTAAAAATGTCCATCTGGAAACAAGAATATTGGTATCTTAATCATAAAACACTTAATGAACTTTTACCCATTATACATATAGGCTTACAAGAATATATAAATAAAACTAATTCAGCATATGATATTTCATCCAAAATATTATCATATATTTATTATAACAACATATTTGAATCACCTGTTAGAATTAAACGATTTATTCCTATTCCAAATGCACCTGAAAGAAAAAAACGTTTTAGACAACTTCAATTGAATTAATTATTTTATACTAAATTTCATTATTTATTTTATATAACCAATAATAATCATCCCTTTTTAAATATGTTGAAAATTCTTTATAATGTTCTTCTGTTTTATCATTACATTTTTCAATAAAATTTAATCTTTTATAAAAATTATTTGCATTATTATTTAACCTTTCTATACATACTACCATATAATCTTTTTTATTATATTTTTTATTTAACATATTTATTACATCTTTTCCATATCCTTTATTTTGATACTCTTTATCTATTAATAAGAACTCTATTGATATAAAATTACCTATATCATCTTTATAATATCTTTCATAATATATTACATATCCTATTACTTTATTATTTATACATAATAAATAACCCTTCCAATATGGAAAAATTAATATTATTTTTTTATTGTAATTTTCATAATATTTATTCCAATTCTCAAAACTAGTTTTTTCACCATTTGAATATAACCATTCTTTTATATCATTTAAATAAAAATCATTCCTTTTTGATAATTTATATATTATACCCTTATGTTTAATATCATTAAAATTTATATCTATATATTTTATCATTAAATATTTAAATTTATATATATCATTTTTATATCTAAAAATTATTATTTTATATACTAATTATAAATATTATATTTCAATTATACTTTTAAATTATTTATACAATAAAATATTATTATTATTATTAAATATTATTCTATTATCAAATATTATTCTTATTTTATTTAAAAATGATCTTTATATTATTCTATTATTAATGAAATATAAATATATTGTTCATCTTGCAGATATACATATTAGAACTGGAACAGAAACATATTCCAGATATTATGAATACCTTGCAGTCTTTGAAAATCTCAAATTATCTTTAATTTCCAACAATATTAATCAAAATAATTCAATTATTTTAGTAGCTGGTGATATTTTTCATAATAAAAATAAAGTTGAAAACTTTGGATTACATTTATTCAAAACATTTATCAATATATTAACTAATATCGCTACCACTATTATTATACCGGGTAATCACGATTTTTTACAACAATACCCTGATGATCCAACATTATTAGATTCCATATTATTAACCAATATATTCAATTTACATTATCTCAATACCACTACCACATTATCTTTAAAAAATATTGGTATTTCTACTATCTCTGTTAAAGATACATTAATACCCGGGGAAGGATCCGGTATTATTAAAAATTTACCTTCGTTTCCTACTAATTTCTCAAATAATATTTCAACTAAAGTTGCATTATTCCACGGTTCTTTTTGTAAAACTTATTTCAATCATAATCAAGAAGTTGATCAAAATAACTCTTACCCTTTAGAAATGCTTAATAATTTTGATATAGCTTGTTTAGGTGATATACATTTATATCAATCAAATATATACAAAAATTGTTCATATGCTTACTCGGGATCACTCATTCAACAAAACTTCGGCGAAGATATATTAGATCACGGTTATCTTATTTGGAATATTAAAACTAAAAAATCTACACATATTCCTATTTATAATCCTTATGGATTTGTTATATTTAAATACATCAATGATATATGGAATATTAAATACAACAATAATTTCATTCCAACAAATAATATTATCAATAACTCACATTTTCCTAAAAATATATCTATACGTATTGATGGAACTTACAATAATATTGATCTTCTTCATAATACTTTAAAATCTTACAATATTACTATTATTGATATTAAAAATATTATTATTCCTAATAAAATTACAAAACAACATTCTACACAAAACTTTACAGATACAAATTATTTTAAATTATACTTCAATAACCCTATCATATCCAACTATATTGATAATCCCAATGATCTATTAATCCCTTTCGATTATTTACCCATCATCAATAAACGTAATGAAAAAATTACACAAGCTATTACTTATTATCAAAATGCTACAGAATTAGATAATCAAAATAAAACTCTTCATAAAACTTTCAATATTCTTACATTAGAATTTGATAATTGTTTATGCTACGGTAATAAAAATAAAATTAATTTTGAATTATTTAACAATAAATCTGTTATTATTAATGCACCTAATGGTTTTGGAAAATCTGCATTATACGAAATTATCTGTTATGCTATTTACGGAGAACCTATGCCTTCTAGACAAACTAAAAGATTCTCAGCTTCTTTCATTAATTCCAAATATAATAAAGCAAATACTACTATCTACCTCAATATTAATACAAATACTTATATCATTAAAAGAACTTTCAAAAAAACGGATAATACATTAAAAATTACAGAATGTTCATTATCATCAGAATCTATAAAAACTATCACTGGCACTAAATTAATACAAAAATGGCTTGAAAATAATTTAGGGACTATTGAAGAATTTCTTAAAACATCTATGATCACACAAGACTTCGATTTTAGCTTCCTTAATTTAGATCCTAAAAATATTAAAAAATATATTGATAATAATATCAACCTCAATACTATCATCAAATTTAAAGATCTTATTAAAGAATCATTCAATTCTTATAAAGATATTTTACAACATATTGATACTGCATTATTACAATTAAATTACAATGTTATTGAAATTGATTTTAATGAACAAACAATCATTGATCATATTAATCAATTAAATTTATCTAAAGAATTACTTTACAATAAATTAGAACACATTGATTATAATAAATTTACTATAAATGAACTTGAAAATCCACCCATCAATAATATCAATACATCCAATCTTAAAAATTACTATTCCGTTGTTAATACTAAATCTATTAAAATAAACTGCGATATTATAGAAATTACACCCTATTTAAATACTAATTTTACAGAATTAGAACAAGAATTAACACATTTATTATCAAATGAACCAAATAAACCCACAAATACTATCATTCCACACAATTTATCTATACTCATTTCAACACAATTCAATAATATTCAAACTATATTCAATATTATCAATCAATACAATAATACTAGTATTAATACTTCATCTACCTGTAAGATAGATCTTGATAACCTAAATAATCTAAATCATTTACAAGAACAATACAAAACTATTAATAACAATATTAATAATAATAATATTGAAATACAAAAATTACAAAAAAATATCAACGATCTTAATCATTCTTTACATTCTTTAAAAAATATTAATAAACCAACTATTACATTAAAAGATGCCAATGAAGCTATTAATTACTTTAATGTTTTAAATACTAAATATACTAAAAAATACAACATATTCACCAAATATAATACAGAATTAAAAAAATTAGAAAAAGAATATTGCAAACCTTCAATATCATTAGATTTATGTTATCAATATATCAATGAATTTAATACATTACATAATCTTAAAGACACTTATGATATACAAATTGAAATTGAAGAAACTACAAAACAATTAAAACAATATAAATCAATTGAATATAATCCAAAATGTAATATATGTATGAAACAACCTTGGATTGTTAAGAAATTAGAATTAGAAAATAAAATTATCACTCTTAACAATAATATTAATTATTGTATTTTAAATCCTAAAAAATATTTTAATCGATATATATATCTTAAAAATAATTTAGAACATTATAACAATAATATACATCTACATAATATTGAAAATAATATTAATACTATTAAATCTAAAAATATATTCGATTGGATTCAAGAATATGACTATCTTAAAGATAATTTACAAAATTATTATAATACCATAGAACAACACAAATTATATGAAAATTATCAAAATGATCTAAACAGTATCAATAATAAAATTAAAATTAACTTACAACAACTTAATATTATTCAATCTAACAACGATTCGCATAACAATAATAAAAATAATATTGATCAAGAACTTAACAATATATACTTTACAATTAATCAAGCATATAAATTATATAAACCATACCAATTAGAAATATGGAACCAATGGAACGATAAAATTCAAAATATTAAACATATCTTAACATTCAAAATACACGTTGAAAATTATCAACAATTACAAGATTATAAAGATCTACAATTATGGAATCAATACTTTCATTATGAAGAAATTATTAAATATTCAAAAATACATTTTAAACGTAAAGAATTACTTAATAAAATTAAAATCATCGAAAATGATATTAATCTATTAATTATTTATAAAACTAATATGATATCGCAATTTGATATTTATAATAAAAATAAAATTCAATACAATAAATTATATAATTTACAGAATAATATCAATAAATCCATACATACATTCAAAATTATTCTCGATAATTATGATCATTTTCAAAAATGGATATACGATACACACATTTTACCAAATATTATATCTAATGTTAATTCTATTATAAAACAATCCACGATCAATCATTTCATTATTAATGCCTTTGTTGATAACGATGGTATTCAATTTTCTATCAATAACACTGCCATCACTAAAGCATCCGGATTTCAAAAATTTATTATCAATATCGCATTACGTATTTCTTTCTTAGAACTTTACAATAATAAAAGTTTTTGTTCTCAATTATTCATTGATGAAGGATGGACCAGTGCAGATTCAAATAATCGCAATTTAATACCTAAAGTATTAAATTATCTTTTAACCAAATTTGATTCTGTTATACTTGTATCACATATTGATGAAATTAAAGATATTACAGATTTATCTATTCAAATAAATAAAAATAAAGAATCTTCACATATTTATATTTAAATTATTTATCTTTATTACAATTTAATTTTTCATTATTAAATTATTATTTTAGATTCTTCAAATTTATTTGGAATTATAATTTTTAAATTAAACCTTTATTTTATATTTATTTTTTTATTATTTTATTATAATTTTGTTATTATTTTATTATAATTTTAATAATTATATTTATTTATTTAGAAACATAATAATTATTCTATAATATTATTTATTTTAAATTATCATATAGAATCACAATGATCATTGTATAATTATAAAATATTATAAAATATTATTATTTATCATCTAGAATCACAATGATCTTTGTATAATTATAAAATATATTATATAATACTGTTAACATAAAATTAATTAAAAATCTTTAATAGTTGAAATTAAATAAATACTTATTATATAAAAAACGATTCTTTATTTATTAATATCTAAATGAGTTGTGCAAAAAAACAATTTAATATTGTTAAAAATATATTAAATTACACTATTTTAAGTGAAAATATTATTGAATTAATTTTAATCCAATATTGGAAATTCTTACCTAAACAATTAATTCTATTAGATTGGATTAATATTAATTATTTAGATTGGTCTTCTTTATCTGAAAATAAAAATGCTATAGATTTATTAAAACAAAATCAAGACAAAATTAATTGGAATAATCTTTCTGTAAATGAAAATGCTATAGATTTATTAAAACAAAATTTAGACAAAATTAATTGGAATAATCTATCTATGAATGAAAATGCTATAGATTTATTACAACAAAATCAAGATAAAATTAATTGGAATAATCTTTCTATAAATGAAAATGCTATAGATTTATTACAACAAAATTTAGACAAAATTAATTGGAAAAATTTATCTATGAATGAAAATGCTATAGATTTATTAAAAAAAAATAGTAATAAAATTAATTGGAAAAGATTATCTTCAAATTATAATGCTATAGATATTCTTCAAAAAAATTTAAATAAAATTAATTGGACTGAATTATCTTCAAATTATAATGCTATAGATATCCTTCAAGAAAATTTAAATAAAATTGATTGGATTGAATTATCAATGAATACTAACAAAAAAGCTATATCAATTCTTAAACAAAATATAGATAAAATAAATTGGTATTATTTATCTTCTAATTATAATGCTATGGATATTCTTGAAAATAATTTAGATAAAATTAATTGGTCTAATTTATCTGAAAATAAATCAGCTATTAAATTATTAAAAAATAATCAAGATAAAATTAATTGGTCCAAATTATCTAAAAATTATTGTATATTCAAATTAGAATCTATACCAATTAATATATAACTCTTAAATATTTTCAATTTATATAAAATATATACTTTATTTTACACTATTATTTAAATTGAATAAACTGATTTTACAATTTTAAATGTTTTTTCTGAAAAACTTGATACCGATTTATTTTTTACATTTAATCTGTCTTTATAAGGAGGATATGGACATAACGGATTTAATGGCACCACTTTATTTGTATTATTACAATTTTCAATAAAATTATGATAATATAAATATTCTTCCATATCATAATATTCATCATCATCTTCATTTATATAATATCTTTCGAAATTTATTAATTTATTACCTAATACTGGTAATATACCACTATATAAATAAGGTAATGATGACACTCTATCAGCTAATTTATGATCAAAATAAATTGGATATCTTTTACAATAAAGATTATATATTTTATCAAAATTTCCATTTAAATAATCTTCTTTTAAATACCATTTAAATAAATTTATAATTTGTTCTTTATTTAAATAATCATCTAATTTCTTTATTTTCTGTAAATTTTTACTTATTATATATTTATGTTTATTATTTCGTGGTTTTCTTGATTTATTTATTAATCCGATCATTGCCACATATCTATGATTAAAACCACCTTCTATTATATTTTCTATTGCTTGTTCTGAAATATATGGCACTAATATATAATATTTTATATTTATATCTTCCACATTACGAAATGATGATGTTATATATCCCATCAATTGTAATCCTGTATAAGATGCATCGTCTAATACCAATACAAATGAATTATTATCCATTGTTTCATCCAAATTTAAATTTGGATAAATTTCAATATCATTTATCTTTTTATTTTTCATATATAAATATAAATGTTGTAACATCCATATTTGAGATTTTTCTTTAAAACTTTTCATATATTTATCATATTCATAATGATTAAATTGTGGAGTATTTAATAAAATATTTATTTTTTTTATATTATTTTTTACACAATATTGAAATAATTCTTTAAAATTTTGTTCTAAAACATATTTAAATTTATTATAAGATATATGCACTGAATGTTTAAAAAAATCCTTTAAATCATTCTTTATATTACTTTTTTGAGGATTTTGTAATAAACGATATATTAAAGATTTTTTATAATGTTCTGTTTTATAATATTCATTCTCTTTTTCTTCTGATTTATTAATAAAATTATTTAATTCACTTTTTATTATTTTATGTGATTTTGGTTTTATTGGTTTATTTTTCATTAATTCTTTCAATTCATTTATTATTTTTTCTCTTTCTTTATTATTATTTATTTTATATTCATTTTCTAGATCACTTGAAGACATTTTATATTTTATTTAATAAATTATAATAAATCCTTTTTAC
>VMHT01164132.1_pt1 | contig 11927 bp, 17 predicted proteins | sample 4693611 | NCBI WGS metagenome assembly VMHT01 (sample SAMN12280063, study PRJNA550983) | marine metagenome | isolation source: seawater sampled from same location over 5 years 0.02-0.2 micron viral filtrate | place: USA: collected off the coast of southern California halfway between the port... ...
TATTGCGGCCATCTATTTCTTCTCTTCTGGTATTTCTTTTTTTACTAATTCTGCAATTTTTGTGTTATAATGTGCTGTTAACACCTCGATTTTTTCTAGCTCAAGATTATGTCTTACTTTAGAGGCCTGAATTTCTTGTCTTACCACTAGGTAGTTTTGTAATTCTGGACTCAATTTTGCGACATCAAACTCTTTGCCATCAATCATTACTGTATTCATAATTATCTCCTATTATACTATTTATACGATTTAAACGGTACTATTTTATCTTTAGGATATATTAATGTCTGAGAACAATCATATTCAGAACCATTACATACCATATATTGTTTATCAGATACTATTAAATCTGTACCATATTGTTTATTAAATCTATCAAAGTACCATCTAAGCCACTTTGTATTTTTTCTCTGTCTTGACATGAAATAAAATGATGGATTTAATGATTTTACATACTCAATTTGTTGATGTACCATTTCAAAAAATCTATGTTCACCACCATAGGTTTTTGAGCCACCTGTTTCTCTTATATCATCACTTACTAAAAATCTATTAAACAGTCGGTATACATTGTCGCCGTAAAATTCTCTATTATAGATTGATGAAAATGTTTTTACATCTTCGTCTATCAATCCTATTGTTATAGCTGTTTGTTTATATACAGAATAGTCTTCATAGTTTTTCCAATACTCATCTGTTTTTTTCTCAATAACTTGATTGATTATTTTATGTATTTGAGATATGTGTTTGGAATCTAATTCAGTAGGTCTAAGAGTATAATGCTTTAATGTCACTTTGTTTATTTGTCCATTGTGTAGAATTAATATAAGTGATGTTATAGATTTTATCAATTGCTTCACCTGCACCACCGACATCACCATTTGGTATCAATGCTAATTTTTCACTAACTTCATATGCTAGATGAGTAGTATGATAATCTGTATAGGCCTCTTTGTGTATTGCATAATTTAAATCACATTTCATAATATCAAAAACAACATCTTTTTTTAAGTGGTCTAAAGCTCTGCCCCATTTTTTACCTCTATGGTCTTTAGATACCCATTGACACGAACTATAAGCTTCTTCTAAAGTTGTTCCTAAATCAGGATTTTCATAAGTGCCATCAAATTTTGCTTTCATACCTTCAATGAAAGTAGCGTACATTAATTTTTTAGCTGCATATGTGGCTACTACATCATCACCTAATTTTAAATATAAACAAAAACCTGTAGCATTGTTTATTTCTGTTTCAAATGCTGGGTCAAAATCATAAGGATAATCATCATCACCTTTACTTAACAGTAAGGTTCTTAATCCTGCAAAATCATGGTGTAATTCTACATCTAGTCCTTGATTTTCAAAAAATGTAAATAACTCTGTATGATTTCCTTGAAAGGTATCATCTAATTTCATTGTTGTATGGTTATTAATTATTGTCATAATACTATTTATTCTCCATTACTAGTCGTCTAAAATCTTTTTTATATATGCCTTGCCATATAATCTGATATTGTGGTTTTCTATTCATGTTTACTACCCAATGTTTCTTTCCAACATTTGTCCATCTCAAACAGCCGTCATATGCTGGTATAATTTTATTATCAAATACACCATAGCAAGATTCAACATGATTTAAACACAAATTAAAAGTGTTTAACATATCAAACATATGCACTTGTTCACCACCTAGTAGATGTTTAGTATCCTCTGGAACATCATTGTGTTCAGTAATCACACCACCACCCTCTAGTCGTGTTACAAATATTTGACCAACATGCATATACTTATTAATTACTTCTTTGAAAAACTTAACCAAAGTAGGACTAAACTCTGCAACATTTGTCCATTTTCTATTATTAAGAAAATACTTTAGTGTTGCCTTGTAGTCGCCAGCTGTATTGAATACAGCAGGAAATCTGTTAATTTGGTCTTTACTATTACCTGTTTCATTTAAGAAACATAAACTCTTCCAACCATGCGCTTCAATCAAATCTCCTGTAAGACCTGGATAATGATTTACACTTTGTTCATCATCTAACTTCATTCTATTTACTTGGTCATTGTCAGCGTCAAACGGTCTTCTCCAGTAATCTTCATCAACTGTTTTAATTTCATCTAACATTTCTTTATGAGGTATATCCCAAAAATGAGTTATATCTTTAAATGGTAGACTCTGTGTATAGTCAAAAAATTCTTGCGTTTCGTTTCTCATATTTTTAGCCACTCATCTAATAAGGGCACCTTTTTGTTGTCTTTTCTACCAAACCATAGACTAGGTGTGGTTTCAAGATTTAATCGTTTACAGATATCGTCTGCTTTACCCCTATATTTATCATAGAAATAAGAGGGTGAAAAGGACATTAATTGATTAACTAAATCAACACCAGCTAGATTGACATATGCTTCCTTTTTAAACATTTCTAAAGTATTGATTGGTTTTTTAGAAAACAGTATGCCAATTCTGTGATACTGTATACCAAACATCTTACTAAAACTAAATGCCACATAACCCACTTTACTTAAATCATAAGTCTTCTTTAGACCACTACCACCAGCCCATGCTAAATCTACAAAACTATTTTCTTCTAATAAACTTTTTGTTTGTGGATGTTCATTTGCTGTATCATAAAATGGCAGACTAATAAATGGTGTACTATTTGTACATCTAATACCCGCTTTTCGTATCATCAAATACTGAGCAATATAACCAGGATAATCGTCTGATATTACCTCTGGTCTTAAACGGTGTTCAGTTATGGCCATATTGATAGCCTCTGATACACCATTGGTTATATACACATGTTTAAAATCTCTTAAACCTTTTACTTTAAAATGACCTTTGTTAAACCATGATATAAAGTTTTCTATAAATCTGTCTTGTACGCCATGTTTATCTTTTATCAAATTATCGTGGTCATATATCTTAGAGTAATAATGACCAATAACTCTTTTAATTTCTGGAAATTGTATTGTATATGAGGGAGTTAGATACATTCTTTTATTGCCTTTTCAAATAAATCAAAGTCATCATCACTAATAATGTAAGGTAAACAAAATACGGCAGTAGATACATTCTCTGAACCGTCTTCTAATATAAAACCTTGTTCTCGCATTTTCTTAATAAATGTCAATGATTGTTTTGGTGTTTCAAAGTCAATTGCACCCATGCAACCGAACTGTCTTGTCGCTAATTCTGTTTGTTTATGATTTAATTCTATCTTATCTAATTCTTTTAATGTTTCTAATGCAGCTGCACAACCAACAGGATGTCCTGAGTATGTAAAACCGTGATTAAACATTTTAATATTCTTCTCTATTCTTTCATTTATTAGACATGCACCCATAGGAAAATATCCATTTGTAATACCTTTACCTAATACTATCATGTCAGGTTCAAAGTTTAATTTTTCAAATGCAAACATACTACCTAGTTTACCAAAACCTGTTACAGTTTCATCAAATATAACAACACCACCTTTTTGTTGATACTCTTTTAGAACTGTAAATATTTGAGGTTCCCAATCATAGACACCACCTGCACCTACGACCGGTTCTATAATCACAAACGACATATCATATAAACCTTTACATATACTTACTAAGTCATCTACATTCTCAAACTTATGCACACTCATAGGATTTTGTATGCCCCAAAACTTATTAATATCTTGGTCACTAGCATTAGCACTTAGTATTGTAGAACCATGATAACTATGTTTACCACATACTGCAATCTCTTTACCTGTTAATTTGATAGCAGTTTCTACGGCTGCACTTCCACTATTTGTAAAATAAACTCTACTCATCTTTGTTCTTTTACAAATCTCATTGGCGTATTTTTCAGCAATCTCACTATGATAACCAGAAAAGTTACTTGCATATGGTAACTTGACTAACTGTGTCATCATAGAGTGTTTGATATTTTCATTTGAATAACCAAGAGGTACATTCCACAAACCAGACATTGTGTCTTTATAAACCTTACCGTCTTTAGTCAATAATTCATAATACTTGGCTGATATAACTTGTTCAGCCTCTGAATATATCTTACTAAAACTTAATATTTCTTTTGTCGCCATAATAAAAATACTTCCCTATCTTCTATTTGTCCTGTGTCTTTTACTTCAAAACCTAATCTTTCATTAAATTTAACATATTTTCTATCACAACAAGACCAATTAGTTTTCCATATAATTTTATTGTCAAGATATCTACCTAGTTTTATACCTGCACCAAGTTTATTAGATATTAAGTAACCATCATAAATTTCATCACCACATATATTATACCAATACACACCTTTTAAATCTTTGTCAAAGTAACCTAACCATTTACCTGCACCTCTATAAAACTGTTTAAGTTGAGGCCATTTATTTGCAAGAACAATTAAATGTTTTCTCCACATGTGAAAATCATCATGCCATTTATCTTTATGTTTTTGTTTTTTAACAAATTCTAATGCCTCTAATTCTGTAATATGTTTAATCAATGGCTATCCTATACATTAATCTTTTATCCATCTTTTCAAATGCATGTCTTTTGTGTATTGTTAACCATTGTTCACTAATCACAACATCACCATCTTCCCAATGATGGTCATATCTATACTTGTCTTGTAATATATGATTTTTTAAATATTCATATAAGTCTTTTGGTACACCACCTAATATCTGTAGATAAGGAAAAAATAATCCTGTTACACCTGCCTCATTTGTATAAACTAAATCGTGTTCTAACTTTGTATTATGATGTTCTTTAAAGAAAGGGTCATCTGTATAACCTCCTCTTTTAAAACCACATGTAAATTTTACCTTTTTACATTCTTCTTTTATATCATCTGGCAAATCATTATAACTTTTATGATTATCAATCCAACTTGTTATACTACCTTTACTACCTTCAACTGCATATATCCATATTATTGGACTTCTTTCAGGATTACTAGGTTTATTACAATGCCAATCTAAAGTTTCTTTGTGTCCAAACAGAGCCCCCTCTGTGACTTTGATAACACCTGGTCTTTCTATAATTGTCTTCCATCTAGGGTCACCTGCCTGTGGAACATTACCTATACTTTCAGCTAACTTTAAATTTTCAACTGAATTAATATTTCCTAATTTTATTGGAACTACTAAATCTGTAAATATCTTATTTCTTATATCACTTGGAAGTTTTTGCATAATATCTCTTTTGTTTCATCATTACAATCAACATTTAACACAACCATATAACTATCGCCATATGAAAATAAAGTATGTGATTTATTTGTATTTAAAAAATAGGCTCTACCGTGCTCAAAGTTTAATATCTTATCTTCATACACAAAAAATAATTTATGTGGATTACAATTTTTTAATGGTATCAAAACTCTAAAACTAGGTTGTTGTTTTACATACTGAGGTATATCTCTATGTGGTGGAAAATAACCACCCTTAGGAATATACAGTATATGTGACCGATAAATATGATTTTTAAAGGGTTGAACTAGTTTCTGTATCTCAGGACTATCGTTATACACCTTAGTAAATTTATTAAATTGTCTTTCAGTATAACTGGTATTGTTTTCTTCATTATATTGTTTAAAAGAATCTAAATCAATACCACCTAACTCACCATCTAAACTTGTTATACTCAAGCCATATCTTTCTATATTTGTTCTAGGATTATATTTTGAATAAGAAAAATGTTTTATCTCATCAAATAACTTTGAAACATTACATGATATTTTTAAAGGTATAAAATCACCAAACGATAATATATTATTGTAACTCATATCACTATTTATCTGTTCCTAAATGATGTACTATTTTAGTGTCTTCTTCTATTGTATCTTTACTACACCATCTTTCTGGCATAGTGGTTACTAGTCCACCATTTTCTATAACCGTATCATATACAAAGTTTTGTTCTCCATAATATTCATAATGAACTGTACCATTATTGAAGTAATGTAACTGCCATTTTTCTATATCTGAACTAAATTTATCCCAAACGCATTGCAAACTACCTGATTTAAATTTATACCAACCACCGTTTATAGGACAGCGAGGAGAGTGGTCCCACCAGTTTTTGTAGGTTACTAACTCGTTATCTTTGACAGGATAATTAATCATATCGGATATATCTCCTACTACTGTTTGGTCAATATCAACAATTATAGTATCTTCTTTCGAATCATTAAAGTATTTTAATTTATGCCAATGTTTTTTTATATTGGTAAAGTCTGTTATCTGGTCACAGACTAATTTAACATCATATTTCTTAAATTCTTTTTGTAAATTTGTCACATTAGAGTAATCATATTTGTTGCCATAATATATACAGTATGCTATCATATCCAGTTATCCTTTACAATGTCGTGGTCTAAACAATCATGTATCTCTGGTTTTTGGTGAAATAATGCAACAGAATATTCTGGTCTATATTTAAAATTTGTATTATCAAATTGCCAATGAGCACCATCTCTATATGAATATATTATATCTGTATCAAATGTTTCAAATGTAGTTTCATGTGACAAAAATCTGTCATCACCATCATATTTAAAAATATAATATTCGGGGTCTTTCATAAACTTTTCATATATTTTAGTTTCGTTAGACCATGCCATAACAGACGAATTATTTAAAGATGTGCCAATATCAGGTCTATCAGATACAAACTTTGCTTTTCTAGGGTCTTTCCATACAGGATTAATTAACTTGTAAGTGTTAGAAACTAACTTGTCAATATTATTGTGTATGATAACATCCAAGTCAAAATATAAACATGTGCCTGTATGTTTAAAAATAGATATTTTATTCCAGTAACCAGGTAAATCATCTGACTGTATAGAAAAAGGATATAATTCAGGCTTATCTGTAATACACCAAAATTTATGTGGTAATTTTAAATGTTTTTCTACAGCTGATTTTAGTTTATAAACATATTGACTACCATATTTGGTACCTACATTTACACAATATACATTAATTTCCTGCATAATGAATAACCTTTACATCTTCGTGCCAATCTTCATCTAGTAAGTATTTGTTGCCTGACCATTTTTTATAATCATGTTCAATACAAGTTTGAATATAAAAATCATCTTTGTGCCATTTTACAATATATTTTTCAGGAAACATTGATACATTTGTTTTATTATCTTCTAACATTTTTTGTACAAAGTGCTGTTCACCATTTACAGGTCCACTAGTAATACCTTTTCTTATAAAATATTCTTGCCAATATTCTATATCTTTTTCAAACTCATCTACAATATATTCATGTTCACCATTTTTAAACTTGTATATACTACCACTTAATGCAAATTTTTTATTTTGATTATCTTCTCGCCATCTCCACCAAAATCTATGTGTTCCTCTAAATTCTTTATTTGTAATAGGTTCAAATAAAAAATCACAATTTCTAATTAAAACCTGGTCAATATCCATTAATATAATATCTTCACCGTCAATAACATTTTTTTTAAAATAAGTTAACTTATGCCATTGTAATTTTCTATCTTGTTTGGTAATAGGAATTTTTATTATATCTTTCCAAAAACCTGAATGGTCAGATAAACAATAAAACTTAAAAGGTTTTGTAGTATGTTTTTTTAATGCGTGATATAATTTATTTACATCATCAGCTTTATACTTTGAACCATCACCTGTTAATACTGTACATATATTAGCCATCTCGTTTACCAATCACCATAAATCTTTTATATTCTAAATCGTCCCTACCTTTTAATTTTAATCTACCATAATAATAGGGTTTTGTTATATTAGATTGTTCATTTAATTCGTAATAATCTTTTACACAATTAATATGTTCTCTTTCATTTACCATATCATTTGATTGCAAAATATAGAGAACTTGATTATCATTATTAAAAGATATAGAAGACATAGGTAACATATGTTCACATGAAGTGTTTATACAAATATTGGTATACTTTTCTGAAAAATCTGTAAAGTTTATATCTTCTTTTATGTAATTGATATTTACATTATTATATTTTCTACCTAAAAATTTTCTACCAATATCTAATGCGTCTTCGTCCATATCTATCAAATGTATATCTTCTATACCTTTGACATTATCGACCAATAACGGCACTATTACATTACCGTACCATGAACCTAATATTGTAATTTTTTTAATTGGTAAATCTGGTCTATCTTTAAGAACAAGCAATAGTTGTTCCACTAACCATTTTTTACAAGCAACTTGATTACTTGAAAAACTATTGATAAAGTCTTTTAATCTATGTGGATATTCTCTTAATACTATTCTATTTAAAGTATCACTAAAAAGACCTAAATCATAATTAAATTTTATTTCTACCTTCGGCACTTCCATTCTCACTTATTATAATCGCTTTGTTTCTATCGTAGTCTTGAAAATTATGTACTCTGTGTTGTACATATTCATCTGGCCAAAAAGAATACCATTCAGGATGTTTATGATAAAACCACTTATCAGTACCCTCAAATAACATGGCCAAATTATCTTTATTCTTTTTAACAGATTGATATATATGGTCACACTCTGCATTATTAAAAGCATATACTCCACTATTGACATTACATGATGTATATGTCGATTTATTTAATTTCATTTTTTCATTATCAAACCAATGTACATGACTTAACATAACTCTACCTTTGACTTTATTTTTGTTATAATAGTCAATAAGAATATTTAGGTCACCTTGGATAATGATATCTATATCTAAGAATAAACAATCACCTAAATTAAGTCTTTTATCAAACAAAGTCATCTTTTTCCAAGTGTGTCTATAACTCATGTCAATTGGTAAGGTTTTGACACCAGGTATTTCTTTATCTGAAAAACAATAGTCAATTGGTAATTTTTTTAAATCATCAACACTATATTTGTTTCCCCAAAAGGCAGATATTATATTCATTTTAATTTCTCTCTATGATATAATGGATAGTATTTTTCAAATTCTGGATATTCATCTAATAAATTTGTATTTCTTCTTTTGTCTAGTTTAGATAATTCATATATGCCTCTTATAAAAACATTATGATTTCTTTCTTTATCATTCATTAATGTTTTCATATGTGCTTTTTTATTATAAAAATATAATGGTTTATACTTCTCAATATATCTATCAGCTATATCTTTAGGTATATTTACAGCTCTTGCCCATACTGGAAATGTAAGACCATTATTTAATCTAGGTTTTATATTAAATGTATCATATACGAAATCATGTACCTCATTCAAATAACCTATATTTAATAATTGAGCTGTTGTGCTAAACGAGATTTTTACCTTTGGCAATAATGCCATGTTTTTCATGTTTCTAACCTTTTCTTCCCATATGGTACCTGTTCTAATATACTCGTCTTTTTTACCAACACCATCAACTGAAAACATAATAGTTATTTTTTTAAAATATTTAAATAAAGAAAAAACTTCAAAGTTTTCTGTCATAGCATTTGTCACCATTCGTAACTCTAAATTTTTTGATAAATCATTTTCAACAATCCAATTTAAAAATTTATATGTTTCAGGATATAGTAAAGGTTCACCTCCAACTATCTCTATTTGATTTGTTGTAGGCAATACCTTTTTTAAATCTGCATAAAATTTATCCATGTCCATTTTCTTAGACGGATTAACTATAGAATTACCTGACCATTCACCATGTCTTTTCATCTCAGCTGCTATTTTAGATGATGTGTGAGGGTTACACATAACACATTTTAAATTACAGAGATTACCAAATATTTTAATTTTAAAAGAATCCATATCTGTAGGTTCTAAATCTACATTTTTGTCCTTTAAAATACTTTTTAAAGTTTCTTGTTTTAAAGTATCTAATTTATCTGGTCTTGTAGTATAGACATTCTGCAATCTTTTAGAATTACCTGAACTTTTTTCCATTGTTATACACTTGAAACATGTTTCTCTAACTAATGGAGATATATTATCCTGTAACATATCATATCTTAATTGTTTCATATAATCGGAGTTAAAAAACTCCATAGGTGGTTTATCAACTATATTATCTCGTTGTTGCTTTGCTATACAACATGCTTGATAATCACCGTTTACGGTTGTTGAGAATTGAACAAAAGGTAATATACAAAATGGTTTTATCATACCCTATTAGATTGCCTTATTGTAGTAAACTTTCCTTTACCACATTGTCTAGCACAAATCATACAAGGTTTTACATCCCAACTTGCCGGCATAATATACTCATACCAATCTTCTTTTAATATATCCTTAAAATCAACTTCCCAAGCCTTTTTATAATCTCTATAATCTAACAACTCATTATCAATTCTATTATTACTATGTCTTGGTAATAAGCCGTTAATTTTATGATACTCGTATGACCCTATCCAACAACAAGGGTGTACATAACCCATACAATCTATAAAGACATCATTTCTTCTTTGAACATGACAATCAATTGTGCCTTTACTATCTCTTGTTGCATTATCTCTATTCTTTACAAACTTATCTAAACTCTTTTGAGTATTAACATTTATTTCGTCAGCAGTCAATTCATTTACACTTTTACCTGCCCACTTTTTACTTGTTCTATCTAGTTTATCTGCTCCTAATTCTGGTAAATTATATGTTTCAGGCTTATATCTTTTAATACTGTAATCTTTATTTTGCCATTTATATTTCATTTCTTCTCTACCATAAAATCTTTGAGTATTAACGGCAGTAAATTGTTCAAAACCATATTCTTTTGCTAGTCTTCTAGCCTCTTCTTCTTGATGTTGATTATGACCAAATCTTATAAAAGACCATTCTGCTTTTCCACCACCTTCCATAAAAGCTCTAGCGTTTTCTATAACTCTATGATATCTTGTATTTGTTCTATATAAGTGGTGTGTATCTTCTAAACCATCAATTGCAAAATTAATTAAATGTCTTTTATCTTTTAGTAAATTGCCATACTCTTTCCACCACTTTGGCGATTTCATACCACCGTTTGTGTAATTCTTAAACATACCATGAGGACCTAAAACTTCTTCTACAGTATGTTTTGTGATTTCAAATATGTCTTTAGCAAATACGGGGTCGCCCATATTACCACAGAATAATACAGATTTAGCTTGTTTTAAATAGTTTTGAAATATTTTTTTATACTGGTCTATAGTAATTTCTACTAAGCACAGTTTAGGGTGTTGTTTTAAATTACCGTTTTCTACAATGTTTCTGGAACATTGAATACATCTGGCATTACACTTGTCGGTTAATTCTATATGGAAAGAAAAGGCTTTATTAAAGTCGTACATATCATATTAAAATTGTGACACTACACTAACCAAATCTTTAAAAGTTTCGCACTTTCTTAATTTAGTTTTTAATTCTCTATTATCGGATTGTTTTACATGAGGCAACTCAAAAGACATTAATTTGACCTTAAACATATCTTCTTTTATTTGGTCATTATTGTAATCAATAGTATCAACAAATATCTTTTTAAACATTGTTTCTAAAGAAGCTTCAACTTCAACCTCTATTTCTTTTACTTTTCCACCTTTTATAATACCTTCTTTTTTTGCAATATCAATCAACTCTTCTCTAAATACTTTTCTTTGTTGATTACACCATTCATCTGTATATGAATGTATATCTTGAACTGAGGTAACTTTCATAAGGTCTTGAAAATCAGGATGGCTCTCATCATGTTCAATAACATAAGGTGTTAATTCACCATCTTTGTCATCATCACTTTTAATTAAGATTTCAATTGTTGTTCTATCGTTGTCAGAATATCTAGCTGACCTAAAATTTTCTCTAGTTATTTGCATTAATTAACACTCCTATTTTTTTCAATATAATCATATAAATTATAATGTGGTTTCCAGTTATATTTAGTTAACAATTCTATGTTAGCTTTGTTATCAATTCTTTCGTTTTCACCACCTATTCTACCTTCA
>VMHT01032385.1_pt1 | contig 11926 bp, 2 predicted proteins | sample 4693611 | NCBI WGS metagenome assembly VMHT01 (sample SAMN12280063, study PRJNA550983) | marine metagenome | isolation source: seawater sampled from same location over 5 years 0.02-0.2 micron viral filtrate | place: USA: collected off the coast of southern California halfway between the port... ...
CGCTGAGAACCCAGCTGTTAAAAGCGACTTTATCGGATTTTACCTACTAAACAAGTATGGTGGAACTTGGATTGACGGTTCTATTTTCCTGAATAAACCATTGTTTGACTGGTTACCTGTGGATAGTAAGAAATTCTTCTGCTATAAAGCTGATAGATTCTCCAAAGATGTAGTATGTATGGAAACTTTTTTCATGTTCTCACCAAAAGACCACCCACTACCAATAAAATGGTATAAAATGCTCCATGAAACTGTTGAGGGAGTTGGTAAAGATCAGTTTGTTAAAGATGTTAAGAAAGAACATCCAAATATCACAGATAGAATGGCTGACGAGAACTATTTATGGGTATATATAGCGGGTAAAAAACTTTTACATGATAATCCCAACTTTAAGGAGTTGATACAAACAGAATCTGCCGAGAAGGGTCCTTGGTATGAAATGGAAAGGAATGGTTGGGAAAACGTAGACCAGATATGTGCAGCGTTGGCTAAGGATGAACCGTGCGAGACTTGTCCATTGACTAAACTACATAATGGTCTTAGGGAAACGTGTGGATTAGAAGTAATACCAGACGAAGAAGAGTAAATTATAATAAAAAACTTTATTATAATAAATAACAGATGAATTACAGGAAAATCGCAAGAGTAGTCTGTCTATGTTTGATATTAGTATTACTTTGTTATTTACTTACAAAAAAGACAGAAAAATATGCTGAATTATCTAAACATACTCTCAAAAATCCCAACTACGCAATACTCTTCACAATGTATAATATCCCAGAAAGACAACAAATGTACGAAGATGTATTAAATTACTATGTAAATGAGATTAAGTTCCCCAAAAAGAACATATTTATTGTTGATTCAAGTGGGAATGGTGTAGATACAAAGTATGTCCTTAAACAGAATCAAGCAGTGTTTAATCAGAATAACCTTAATACTCCTGCCGACCAGTTAGGTAATAGCACATGGTTTGAGTTACATTCCTTATTTTTTGCTGATAAAACTCTAAAACACTTGAAGAACTTTGACTACATAATAAAACTAACAACTAAATATAAATTACCAGGTATTCAGAAAATAGTAATTACTGATAATCCAGAAATTTTACTGGAATATAGAAATTCTGGTAATGCTATTAGGCAGTGGACCAATGGATGGAATACAGAAATATTAGGAATTAAAACTAATTCATTCAATAAAATATTGAATGAACTATGGGAGATAGAGAATGGAAATCTGGAACATAGATTATATGATATCAAAAATAAGAAAGATACATTAATTTTACCAAAGTTAACCAATAAAGCAAAATATAAGCGAGCTGTTGGAGATCACTTTGATTATTTGTAGTAAATTTTATACTAATTCAAATATAAAATTGATTAAAAGAGCCGTGTTATATACAAAATAACAACCATGCAAACAGGCCTTTTCTTCCCGTATAGTTGGCATCTTGATGATGAACAAACAGAAGTTACACATATCAGAGCTTATGGTCTCGATGAGAATAACAAGAATGTCTGTCTTCGTGTAGATGACTTTACTCCATATGTGTATATAGAACTACCCCTAGAAGTTCAACCAAGTAATAAACAGATTAACTGGAACGCCGCTAAGGCTCAGTTGGTTGGTAATAAAATCAATGAGATGTTAAAAGACAAGAAACCAGTTTCTATGAAACTTATGATGAAGAAGAAACTTTACGGAGCTTATTTTGATGAAAACAAGAAACGTAAATTATTCCCATATTTATTCTGTAATTTTTACAGTAAGCATGATATCAGACGACTCTTTTACATGACTCAAAAATCAATACATGTTGTTGGTCTTGGAGCAATGAAGTTGAAAGTCCATGAGTCAGATGCTGACCCGACACTACAATTTACTTGTTGTCGTAATATACCAACAGCTGGTTGGATTAAATATGGTGGTAAGCAAGTGCCTGATGAAGACTCTATTACTTTGTGTGATCATGAGATTAAAGTATCTTGGAAAAACGTTATGCCGTTTGACAAGGATAATGTTCCTCAGCCAAAAATCATGGGATTTGATATTGAGGTAAATTCAACTAATCCAAGTGCCATGCCTAAAGCTGAAAAACCTGGAGACAAGGTGTTTCAGATATCTTGTGTTCTCGCCAGAGATGGAGATAACCCTGATGACTACGAGAAATATCTACTTACACTTGGCGAGCCTGATGAAGAAACAGTTGGACTTGATACTCTTATTTATATGTTTGATACGGAAGCTGCGTTATTACAGGGTTTTACTGATTTTATTCGTGATGAAAATCCGAATATTATTGTTGGTTATAACATCTTAGGTTTCGATATTCCGTATATGATTGCGAGGGCTAAACATAATATGTGTATATTTACATTTGACAGACAAGGTTTTCACAAGACAGCACATGCTAAGGAACGAACTATCAAGTGGTCCTCATCTGCCTACAAAAACCAAGAGTTTGAATTCTTAGATGCCGAAGGTCGGTTGTATGTTGATTTGTTGCCCCTTGTAAAACGTGATTTCAAGTTCAATAATTATAAACTCAAGACTATCTCAGAATATTTCATCGGTCAAACCAAAGACCCCCTCAGTGTTCAAGGTATTTTCAAGTGTTATCGTATTGGTATCAAGAAAGACGCCGAAGGTAAATACAGTCCTAAAGCTCGTAAAGCCATGGGAATAGTTGGGAAATACTGCGTTCAGGATAGTGCCCTAGTAGTTCATTTAATGGACAAACTCAAGACTTGGGTTGGTTTGACTGAGATGGCTAAAACTTGTAATACGTCTATCTTCAGTCTCTATACTCAAGGTCAGCAGATTAAAGTGTTCAGTCAGCTTTATAAGTATTGTATGTATGAAGATATTGTTGTAGAGAAAGATGCTTACAAGGTGACGGAATCAGAAAGATATGTTGGTGCTAAGGTGTTTCCCCCTATCCCTGGTCGTTATAAGATGGTTGTTCCGTTTGATTTTGCGTCTCTGTATCCTACGACTATTATTGCGTATAACATTGACTATCATACTTGGGTTCCTCCCGACTCTAATATTCCCGATGAGCTGTGTCATGTGATGGAGTGGGAAGACCATCTTGGTTGTTGTCATGACCCTAAGGTTATTCGTAAAGGTGAGTTGAATAATTATATTACACAAGAACAAGCAAGAATCAAAAAGCTTCGTGAAAAACGTAATGGACCTTTGGATAAATTACGTAAAAAAGAGATGATGACTGAGATTACTGCTGCGGTTGATGCCCTGAAACCCTACACTGAAGAGCGTTCAGAGCTGACAAAAACGATAGCGAAAAATCCGATGTGCGCAAAGCGAAAATACAGATTTTTGAAAAAACCTCGGGGAGTTTTACCCACGATTATTCAAAATTTGCTCGATGCGCGTAAGCATACGCGCAAAGTTGTCATGAAAAGCTGTTTTAAGGAAATTGACAGATTGAAGGCTGAAGCTGGTCCTGATATGGACAAGTTAATCAAGGAACAAAAAAGTCTTATTGATGTTCTTGATAAACGACAGCTTTCCTACAAAGTATCAGCGAACAGTATGTATGGTGCTATGGGTGTTCGTAAGGGTTATTTGCCGTTTATGCCTGGTGCGATGTGCACAACGTATATGGGTCGTGTAAATATTGAACTTGTTGCCGAGACTATTCCTAAGAAGTATGGTGGTGAGCTGGTGTATGGAGATACGGATTCTAACTATATTCATTTTCCTCATCTTACTGGTGCTCAAGAGACTTGGGATTATGCTTTACATGTTGCTTCTGAGGTGACGAAGTTGTTTCCTGCTCCTATTGAGCTTGAGTTTGAGGAAGAAATCTACAAGTTCTTCTTTATCTTGTCTAAGAAGCGTTATATGTATCGTAAGTGTTTGCGTGATGGTGTGACTGATAACAAGATTGGTAAGAAGGGTGTGTTGTTGGCTCGTCGTGATAACAGTAAATTTGTTCGTGATGTCTATGAGGATGTTGTGACTAAGATTGCTGATTACAAGAGTCGCGATGAGATTCTTTATTATGTGATTAATGAGTTGAATGTGTTGTGTTCTGGGAACAAGTCTTATACAGACTTTGTCATTACTAAGGCAGTTGGTGATAGTGGTGGTTTATATGCGGAAGAATTTGAAAATGAGAAGGGTATTAGGAAAGCTAAGGTTGGTGATTATACTGTGCCTCTGTTGTCAAGTAATAAGGATGAGCGTGATGAACAGTTGAGTAAGAAAGGTGCTGATGATTCTCAAGAGTATTATTTGTTGTGTTTGCCGGCTCAGGTTCAGTTGGCTGAGCGAATGAGGCGACGTGGTCAGCGTGTTGATCCTGGAACTCGTTTGGAGTATGTGGTTGCTGATCCGACTAATCATACTGGTAAGCAGTATGAGAAGGTTGAGTCGGCTGAGTATTTGGTGAAGCATAGTGATTTGGTGAAGATAGATTATTTGTATTATTTGAAAGCTTTGGTGAATCCTCTTGACCAAGTCTTGGATGTTGCGTTTGGTGAAGACAAGAAGTATAAAAAAGGTATGGTTATGGACCAGTATAAGTTTCGTTGGAAGATTCGTGCCAAGTTGTTGGAAGAGTTGAAGGATTTGTTTCGTCCAAAGTTAAAATTTGAGAAATAAATAGAATCTTATAAAAATTATACTAAAAAAGTATAATTTTGAACTTGATTTTTATGGTAAGTATTGAATGTTACTTGAATTAAATCTACAATGATTCTTTTTCTGGTTTTTAACGGGCCAGCGAGGGTAATTAATGACACCTCTACTAGTATAACCCCAGTGACCACCGATTGAACCTCCGGTAACACCAGAACCATACTGGTCATTTTCACCTGAGTTATCGCCGCCTCTGTTCCATCTTGGACCACATGCACCTGGGCCAGCGAGGTCAACACCGACGTCATTTTCTTCTTCTGATTCATCACCACCCATAGTGCCATATGGTCCACAGACTCCACTAGTTAATTTATTACATTTAATGAGATCGCTATAATGGGCATCAGAAGTATCTTCATTGTTCGAACCTGTTCTACCTTCATCATCAGCATCATTACCCCATGTACATCGTCCGTTATTAGGATTACCACAATACAAATCGGTAGGAATACATCTGCTGGTATCCGTAAAACCTGTTCCACTACACTCAACAGCCTTGGTTGTCCAGTGGGAGCAAGATCTACATGGAGAGCAGAAACTGACGCCGTCAGCGCCTTGGTAAATAAATTCACCACGATTACAAGCTGGCATTTGAGCACAAGACCCATCATGATTAGCATCAGCTGTGGCTGGGTCTTTATTATAACCAACAGCACATTCACAATTGTATATATGTCCTTGATTATCAATAGCGTCAATTGGAGAACAGGTACCTCCTGGACCACATAGTTGTTCAGGGGTGAGCCCAGAAGATATACAGTAATTTTGGCATCTTGTATTACAATTTGGTTTTTCATTGTAAGCAAATTCACCAACGTCATTATCATAAGAACATACTTGAGCTTGTGCATCACAACCCCAAGTACAATTCGTCCGTGCCTCAGCTTGAGTAGACCATCTGGTGTCGGATACTGAGTTAGCATCAGTTCTTCCGTAGTAATCATCAACATTAGGCATGATTCTAACGCCACTTTCGCCAGCAGCATCATCGGCATAACAACCATAATTCCATATGTAATTACGACCACGACTAGTTTCAAGCTCGCAAAATTGTTTAGCTGTAAGACCATCTCCACGACTACCATCATCAGCACTAAAACACTTGTATCCATCTGGTTCTTCTCTATCACAAATTTCTCTAGAAGATGGGATACATGCACCTGCTTGATTTTTTGTTGGATCATGTTCATATTTATATACACAGTCATTGGTACAATCTTCAAGTGTAGGATATCTTTCATTGTTAGGTTGGTCATCCATGTAATTAGGTCTTTGTCTACATACAAAACCAGTTCCTGCTTGCCCAGAACCACGGCAACCATAACCATAACCTTCACAGTCTGTTTCACACTCTTGTTTGCTACGGAATGGACCAGGATTTTGACCACCTCTTCTTTCACACTTTTCTCCAGCTGCCGCACTAGGATCCATACAACCGAAGAAACAATTGCTATCACATTGACTTCTATTAGTATATGTATTTGCTGGGGGGTTCATTCCATCATCGAAGAAAACAGGAACACATCTATCTGTTTGTCCATCAACAAATCCAGCTGGTGGTTCAGGATTACAACTCCAGTTTCTGTATCTTTCACAACCTGATTCTCTACATAGAGTTAGAGCCGCATTAGTATCAGGAATTAAATCGGAACTACCAACTAAATAAGAAATTTGGTCGGAGGGAATATCAACTTGTAGAACACAAGCACCTGGTTGAGGAACACCATCTGGGCCTCTACTACAGCTGAACCCAACATTACCACAACCTGAAGCCGCCACCTCGTCTGCTGTGGCATATCTATTATCAGGGTCAATTGAAACAGGACCGGCAACTTGAGTAATTTGACCACCTTGATTGGCGGCTCTACCAGTTCTATCACAAATAAATGAAATAGATTCACAACCTGAGTTTTCACATTCTTGTTCGGCATTGGAAAGTTCAGTGGCACAGTTGGCATCTGAATCACACGAGTCCATTGGAAATTCAACTGCTTCATTCTGAGCCAAAGTACAAGTGCTTGAAGAACCATCTGCGCTTGTAACACAGTTATAACCCATTGTATTACAGAAGGTGGCGGCATCACATTCATCCTTAGTTGAGTAACTATCAACAAGTGAATCTGGTCCAGTTACTAATTCACAACCACCATTTGGTGTTCCGGCATTTCCAGGATTGACACACTTCCAAGCGGAAACTTCGCAATTGCTTTCACATTCTTGTTCTGTACTATATTCAATAAGAGGTCCTTGATAACCAGCTGGTTCGGAACCAGCGATTGGAACATCTTGGATAGCCTCGCATCTATCTGCCAAGTTAGCAACATCAGTATTACATGTCCATCCAGAATTACCACAACCAGATGCTTCACAGATTGCTTGCGAGCTAAAGTGAGGTGGATTTTGTCCTGCTTGGGCAGCACCATCATATTCTTGACAACTAGAAGGGCCCCCTCCGGGATCTGGAGTACATTCCCAGTGACGGTCTTCACAACCCCCTGCGTTACAATCAGCTTCAGTCTGATATTCAATAACATTTCCTTGATAACCTGCTGGTTCAGAACCTTGAAGTGGAACGTCATTGATTCTTGTACATCTATCATCGCGGTTAGGTATAGAAGTATCACAGAAGAAACCAGTATTTCCACAACCCGAAGCAGTGGCATCAGCCTCAGTAGCAAATTCACCTGCGCCTGGTTGTCCGCTTGGAATATCAACTCTACGAACAACACCACCTTGGTTAGGACCTCTACCACTTCTATCACAAGTCCATGTATAACCTTCACAACCACTCGCCCAACATTCAGCTTCGTCAGCAAATTCAGTAGAAGGTTGATTCGCATTTTGAAAACAACCAGTTCCTCCTCCAGCCAAATCCCTACAATCCCATCCATCATTACCACATCCGGATGCTTCGCAGTCGGCTTGATTCGCATGTCTACCACCCTGTCCTGTATATGGAACGTCAGTAGCAGTACAAGTTCCTGGCGAATCAGCCGCCGCACCATCACATATCCAAGAACCTTCACAACCAGCATCTTGACACTCTTGTAATGTAGCGTATGACCCTCCACCACCAATAACTTCAGTACAAGTTCTTGAGCCGTTGGCATTTTGAACACAATTGAATGTCGTGAGACCTTCACAACCAGCAAATTCACAAGCATCTTCGGCATTTTGTAATCCAGCCGCCCATTGAGCAACTCCAGCTGTAATTGGAACAGCATTTTCGTAAGTAATTCCATTACTATCTTTAATGTAGGTACAGGTTTGCGCGTCACAGTTATAACCATCCTTACCACAACCAGAAGATTCACAATCAGCTTGATTAGGAAATCTACCTGCTTGTCCCGTGTATTGAACGGTTGTAGATTGACATTCTCCGGGTTGAGCTCGAGTAGCACAAACATAAGATGTTTCACAACCACCATCTCTACATTCTTGGGCGGTAGCATAATCTGTGAGAGAATCAACAGTAAAAGTACATCTACTTCCTGAAGGTTGTGCACCATCACAGTTATAACCAGTATTACCACAACCGGCGTCCAAGGCGGCTTGTGCTGTTGGGTATCGTTCAGGACCGCCTTGAGGTCTTCTATCAACACCACCATCAACTTCAGTTACTACACCGCCTTGTGAGGGTGATCTACCTTCCCTACTACATATGAAAGATGAACCTTCACAACCATCAGCCAAACACGAAGCCAAATCTTGGAATTCACCACCACCAGCTCTACCAAATGGTATGGGATTGAGAGTACAAACCCCACCAACACAATCGTAAGATCCACCCGAACACGCAGCTTCACATGTTTGTTCATCCCTATGTCTTGTTCTACCAGCAACAGTAGGTGGTCTGGATGGATTACCAATGACTTCGGCACAACTATCATCGGCATCATTACATTCAAAAGATGTTCCTTCACAAGTTCCTGGAGCAGCGACAGTTCCAAGACATTCTGCTTCAGTGGCAAATCTACCTGGTCTAGAGGCGGCACCTGGTTGTTGAACACAATTACCACTACCGTCGGCAGCGTCATTGCTACATGTCCAAGAATTACCTTCACACCCGTCGTCAAGACATGTTTGTTCATCGGCAAAAGTAGTTGGAACATCAACTTCAAAGGTACAAGTTCCTCCATCGCAATTAAATCCAGTATTACCACAACCAGCAGCTGTAGCATCGGCAGCATTAGGATATCTTGTAGGACCACCAGGATTTCTATCAACACCTCCAGGAACACTAGTTGGAACACCACCTTCGTCATCTGCTCTACCATCCCTACTACAGATAAAAGATGGTGCTTCACAAACAGCATCAGCCAAACATTCTTGTAAAGTATTAAAAGGTCCTGCTCCAGGTTGTCCATGTGGTATAGGATTAATAATACAGGTGCCACTACCATCGCCAGCATTATTGCTACATTCAAAAGAGTTTCCACGACAAGCGATATCACATTCTCCTTGAGTAGGAAATCTGTCAGCCCCACGTCCTGCGCTACCAATAACTTCAGTACATTGGTCATTACCTTGAGCATTTTGTTCGCAGCGGAAAGATGTTCCCTCACATGTTCCTGGATCAGCAAGGGAACCAAGACATGTCGCTTCATCGGCAAATCTACCTGGTCTAGAAGCAGCACCTGGTTGCGATACACAATTACCGCTTCCATCGGCAGCGTCATTGCTACAAGCAATTGAACTACCTTCACAAGAACCAGCTCCACCATCACCAAGACACTCTTGTTCATCGGCAAAAGTAGTTGGAACATCAACTTCAAAGGTACAAGTTCCTACATCACAATTAAATCCAGTATTACCACAACCAGCAGCTGTAGCAGCGACAGCAGTAGGATATCTTGTAGGACCACCAGGTGGTTGTCTATCAACACCTCCAGGGACAGCACTTGGAACACCACCTTCGTCATCTGCTCTACCCTCCCTACTACAAATGAATGAAGTTCCCTCACAACCATTTTCTAAGCATGTTTCTAAAGTAGCGAAGGTTCCACCTCCAGGGCGTCCAAAAGATATTGGATTGGCAGTACAAACTCCTCCATCACAATCATATGATTCTCCAGTACAGGCAGAATCACATTCTGCTTGAGTAGAAAATCTGTCTCCTGCGCGACCTATATTACCAATAACTTCCGAACAACTATTACCGACATGGTCGCATTCAAAAGATGTTCCTTCACAAGTTCCTGGAGTAGCCAAAGTTCCAAGACAAGTTGCTTCATCAGCAAATCTACCTGGTCTATAAGCACCACCTGGTTGTGTTTCACAACTACCGCTTCCATCGCCAGCATTATTACTACAAGCAACAGAACTTCCCTCGCAAGAATTACCATCACCATTACCAATACATTCAACCTCAGTTCTGTAAGCTCCAGCACCAGGTTGTCCAAATGGTATAGGATTAACAGTACATCTACTTGTCCCGTCTCCTTGGTCAACACAATCGTAAGAATCTCCAATACAAACAGCATCACATTCCCCTTGAGTAGGAAATCTGTCAGCCCCCCGTGCTGCATTACCATCAACTTCAGTACATTGGTCTCCTCCCGCCCCTTGTTCGCAACGGAAAGAAGTTCCCTCACAAGATTGGTCTGTAAGACATGCTGCTTCAGTAGCAAATCTACCTGGTCTAGAAGCAGCACCTGGTTGCGATACACAATTACCACTACCATCGGCAGCGTCATTGCTACAAGCAATTGAACTACCTTCACAAGAACCAGCCCCACCATCACCAAGACACTCTGTCTCATCGGCAAACTCAATAGAAGGTCCAACATAACCAGCTGGTTCGGAACCAGATTCTGGAACATCCACAACTCTTTCACAACTTCCAGCATTACATCTGAATCCAGTATTTCCACATCCCAACTCAGTAAGTTCTTGTTCTGTTGCGTATCTTTGTGGTTCACCATCTTGTTGTCTATCAACACCTCCATTAACTTCAACTATATCACCACCTTGGTCGGCGGTTTTACCATCCCTACTACAGATGAATGAAGTTCCTTCACAACCATCTGTTAAACAATTTGCCAAATCATCAAAACCGTGACCATCTAATCCGATTGGAGGTCTGTATACGTTAAATTTATTTACACATCTATCTCCAGAACCATCTGGATTTTCACAAGCAACATATGAAACGCCACAATTTCTTCCGTCACCTCTAGTAGTAGATTGACACATATCTAAGTTTCTGGATTGAGTTGGGTCAGTTGGGTCATATGGAGTTTGAACTTGAGTACATGTTCCTGGTTCAATGTCGTTTCCATCAGCATCTTGTGCGGCGGAACATGTGTAGTGAGATTCACAACCCCAATTTCTACAACGTTCTAAGGCCTCAACAATATTTGTAATTCCAAGAGACCCTACTCGGAATTCTTGAGCGTGTGATGTATCCATAAAATAATCACAACTTCCGTTATTACAATAGTATCCTTCATCTCCACAATATTGAAGAAACGGGTCATCAGCTGTGGCATATCGTTGAGGTTCATCAGCTTGTTGTCTATCAACACCTCCAGCGACGGCTGTAACAACACCAGGTCTATTATCTCCGTTGGGGTGAGCACAAATATAGGATATTCCCTCACAACCTGGGCTTGCTATTCCAGCATCTCCGCCTGGACCTAAACAATCTTCTAATGTTTCAAACGGACCAGCCCCGTTTTCTCCAAAGGGAACTGGATTTGCTGTACACCTGGATGAACCATCTGCTTGATCAACACAATCGTAAGAACCAATGGCACCTTCACAAGCTGATTCATGGCATTCTCTTTCAGTGGCAAAGGATGGTCCAGGTATTTGGTCTTCAAATCGTGGGGTGTACTCACATACCTCATTATTACATATGTATCTATTAATTGCGCCTTGACAACCAGTTTCTAAACATGCGTTTAGGTTTGGAAATGGTATGTCATTTTGGTCTCTAACTGGTTCACATCTACCAGCTTCGCAACTGAATCCAGTATTACCACAGCCTGAAGCCTGACATTCTTGTGGATTGTTGAATGTTCCATCAAGGGCCCTTATACACTGACCATTATCACATCTATACTTAAGTATTGGATCGCTAGCTTGACAAGAAGCATGGCATTGTTCGATTGTATCATAAACAGCATTTGGATTACTAGAATCACTAATATAACAACCTGTTTCATCGTGACAACCATACTTTTGAGTAGGACTATCACTTTCCTGACAATTAGAAAGACAATTAGATTCGGCTCTAAAATATGGTCTACCA
>VMHT01108070.1_pt1 | contig 11926 bp, 10 predicted proteins | sample 4693611 | NCBI WGS metagenome assembly VMHT01 (sample SAMN12280063, study PRJNA550983) | marine metagenome | isolation source: seawater sampled from same location over 5 years 0.02-0.2 micron viral filtrate | place: USA: collected off the coast of southern California halfway between the port... ...
GTATTATAGATCCCATTGTCCGTAGATGAACCAGAAACATTAACATACCACTTACTTTCAGTGCTGTCATATTGAATTGGGTGTCCAATGTCTCCAGCTACCTTATCGCTAACTCTACTTTCTACAGAAATGGTTCCACCAAGACTATTCATTTCGATGGATGTACCACTCGAAGCGTCATTAGGACTTACAGCGACCTTAAGTTGATTGTCATTGAGAGATCCGCCAACAATTGCATAGTAAACTCTATTTCCCTCTAAACCATCTGGAAGCCTGGCATTATCACTAATAACTCTAATTGTCTCACCGTTGATGAATCTATGATCCTGATCGAAGGTCAAAGTATTGGATGTAATACTATTTGCTACACCTGCTCTACCAACCTTGAATCGTTTGACGGAACTTAACTTAGTACCAGAAGAAGAGTCTGGCATTACAATACGAGCTTCATGTTCTGTAGATGATCCACCTTCAGTGATAATAAGTTTCAGTTTATCTTCCGCAGTGGAACCAATTCTATATCCTTGAATTACAGACCTTGGTGGTGAAGATTCATTTGTCTCATTGTGTAAGTAGAGTCTAGATGTTGTAGCGGTACTAACAGTTGTAGATACATCAATAGCACCATATTCAAGATTACTAGTATTTGTATCTAAAAGTTTTGGTGGAATAACATTTGTGATGTACCCAACATCATCCCTAAGGAAAGCAACATCTCTGTATCCTCTAGATGCTAAGGCTATTTGACCGAAGTTAGAGTTAGAGTTGGTAACTGAGAAATCACCTCCACTCTCAGTTACAAAATGTTCTGCATAACCAATAGCAAAAATAGACACCAACTGAACAACAGAATTATTTGATGCCTTGATGTGGAAGTTATAGTATTCTGGTCTATATTTTGCATTTGGATCACTATGGATATTATCTACAGTGGATGCAAATCTAAAGTCACCTGTTGATTGGTCAAATCTACAGAATGCATTGTCATCCTTCTGAAGAGATACACCAGTAAACTGAGCGACAACCATGGATTTAAATCCACTTGCCTTAGATCCATCTGCGTGCATACCACACATACCAAACACAGATCTCAGAGAGATATTGAAGATGTATGGTGATGCAGATGTGACGGTATCAGTATCAAGTACAAGTGTTCCACCTGTAGCTGTCGGTGAAGCATCAACTGGGATAACAGAATTTAAATACTTGAATGATGTTACACCTTCTGTTGTTCTAGTTACAACTTCATTAACAACGAAAGAACCATTATAGTCAGAGTCAGTAATTCCATTTATCTGTAAGGCTGTATCAACCTCAAGACCTGTTAATGCTTTTGAAAGGGTGACAGTGATAATCTCAGTAGCACCAAGAGATGTACCATTACCAGCTTGAATGGATTGAATTTCTACACCACCACCAGTTGGTCCAACAATACGGAATTCGTCAATCTTAGGTTCAATATCAATACCAGCAGATGGATAATCTGGTTCAATCTGTCTACCAGAAGATGTTCCATACGCCAAACCAACCTTTTCATAATACATATCAAGATCAGTTCTATCTGTCTTGAAATTTGAAATGAAAGTGTCGTTTATGTCTACACTGTTAGTTCCATCAGCATATTCAAAACAAGTCAGTTTGTGGTGTGAGAAGTTAGCTACCGTTGATCCAGTAGTATAATCTTTATAAACATTTCCGTTAGGATTTCCGTCAAAAATAGTGAATTGGAAGAAGTAACACCCACCAGTAATTTTGAAGATTGCGGATCTTTCAATATTATCGTTTTCTGGATTCGGAATGTATAATGGTCTAATTGTGGTTTTTCTTAAATCTTGACCAACAATCGAAACACCACGGGGAACAATAACACCACCACTAATTGAGTTTAACTTGTAAAGATCGTTTACAGATGAAGTTAAATCAAAGTTTGAAGTACTACTAAAAGTAGTAAAATTTGCAGATGAGGTTCCATCTCTCAGTCTGAAATTCCCAAGACCGTTAGGAATCCAACCGGGTCTGTTGTCAATAACGTGTTCTCCTGGTGACAAAAGAATCGTTGTTTTGCCAAATCTATCATTATCAAGTCCCTGTTGGTACGAAAATCTAGCCGCTTCAATAAGTGCTCTTTGAATGGTAATGAAAGGGCGACCCATTGAGTTACCCTGATTCGTCACACTATCAGTAGCATCTAAGTCATTGGGATTTACATATATGATGTTTCCACGAACATTCTTGAGGAAGTTGTCAAGTCTCGATAATGGCATCTTCTTCGCACACTATATCTATTATGACTTTATTTATCAATGCATAGGAGTGGCGGGACTTGAACCCGCACGACTGTAATGGTCAACAGATTTTAAGTGTCGAATGTTTACCAATTCCACCACACTCCCACAATTAAACTACTCTATCCAATCTTTTTTGTGATTGATCAGGAAAATCTCTTGGACGATTATCCGATGCATTATCAGTTCTAGGTGAACCTTCATTTTTCTTTTCAGTTTTTTGAAAAGATACTCTTTTATATCTATTTGCCCAAACATCAGGCATCCAGTATGTCACCTGCCAATCAATAGTGGGATTTAACTCTAAATGTTTCTCTAAAGAGTGATTGAAAACACCAATTTGAATGTATCCATCATGAGTCAAACATTCACCATTACCAATATCAACTATGAATAGTCTTTTCATCAGTTATGTCCCAAGTAACAGGATGGAGACTACAATATTCATTAAAAGTAATTTTCATCTCTTTATCAGTCAATCCTGCGTTTCTTGCTGCTTTTGGAATATTCCACTTTGCCACAAATAACATTTCCATAGATTGTCTGGTTTCTGGTCTCATACTCATAACACTCCAGGATTTTGTCGTAAAAAAATGATGAATAGATAATCATGAAAACCCAAAAGGGGTCAAAAATACCCCAGATTTTTTATTGGACCTTTTTGTAATCAAAGGTCGAAATAATATATGAGAGTTAACCAGCTACGACTGGCTCAGAATAGTGAACCATGTCCTCATCACATACACAACGAATGACCTCTAGGACATCCATAAACTGTCCAATTGACTCAGTAGGTACAGTCTTAGTATCACCCTCGTTAGAGTACATGTAGAAGGTACGGGCACAGGTGTCAACAACGACACGGGTCAGATACTCGTCATCATCGTTGTCAAGAGCGTAGTCAGAGGGGTCGTATTGATTCTGGTTCATGGGTGGTCTGTCTTGAACTCTCTCATAATAGGGCATCACAGAGTCCCCGTCAAGATGGGGTGTGCCAGTTCATCAATCGTCAGACGAACCACCGTTTATGATATCCCTGTAAGGAGAGTTATCCATAAGGTCTTTGAAACTATTATACCCAGCCTGTCTAGAATTAGACTCCCCAATCTGTGTTCTGTATGCCCAAATTCTCAGATTGAATTCGTCATTAACTTTAGTTTTGATTTGATTTGAAGCCTCAGCCATTCCATCCCGATCAGGATTAGAAGCAAGATCGGATTCAGCTGTGTCTCTAGCCGAAATTGCTGCATTTAATGCAGTGTCATCACATGATGAAAGAGATTGATATAGAGTAGAGACTGGAAGGGTTGTACTGATGACAGTTGCAGTGTCACCTTCCGATGCATCAGCTCCACCCAACGGAAGGACTGGTTTATTTGGAAATCCAACTCTATAATATATTTTACCAGCTCCAATGGGTGGTTCACTAATTTTCGTATCCATGTCAGTCGGATCTTCAGTATCTGGGTCAGGGAGCCCATCCATAAATTTATTCCATGACCTTGTACCGCTAGCAATTCCAGTATTAGTGTAATAAACTGACACACCAGCACCAGCTCTATTGTATGACATGATCTCAATTGTTTGATCAACATATGGACTAGTTTCAATAGTCACAGCCAATGAATCACTAATGGTAGATGGGTCCTGTGAGAACAATATGTCCACAAATGATCCATCAGATAATGGTGCTCCAAATGACTGAACAGGAAGTTGATCAAGAGTGATGTAAGGAACAACTTGTAGCGCATTTGTAGCGATACCAGTGAATGGATATGAACTTAAATCAACCGCTGTTGTACCAACTCCAGTAACAGTCGCACTCTGAGTTGCAAAATATCCTGGTTGACTAGGTGTTGCGATCTGACCCACTTCAATCTGAATATCTGGATTGAGAATGGTCATACGATTTGTACTGGCTAAAGTTCCAATACCAATCGTACCAACACCTACACCACGGAATGTATCGAATGTATCTCTTGCATATGGTTCATCATACAGTTTATATCCATGAAGATTATCTGGTTGATAGAAAGTATCAAAAAATGAACCAACACCGTTCAGTTCGTCACCCTCTTCTGGCAAATCCACTTTATTGAAAGTGGTACCATCATAATATGTGACAGCATTTGTTGTAAATCCAATGGTAGAAGCATCACCTGCAATTACAGAGCCAATACCAGTTGCATCTGTCTTTGGATAGATGGAACTCAACTTGGTACAGGTAAATACATATTTAATCTCATAACCACGCGGGTCTCCAGAAATATTACTAGTGACACCACTCAGTCTCCAAAACAAATCACTTCTACAGTTCTGAACATCGACCCTCTGATCATATGCATCTCTAGTAGCATAAAGGGTATCATTGACTGGAGTTATAAGATTGTGGAGTGCTTTATCTAAGTTTTTCGTTGCATTAGCATATGGTATCTTAGCTGTGTCAAGAACGGATATCTGTCTCTTACATTCATCCTGTACAATAACTACATCTCCCGTGACAGTCGAGAGGGTATCTAACATTGAATCGCTATTTACTGTCATAATATAACTTTTTAGTTATTTATTATGTCTTCTTGGAGTTAAAGTGCCAATGTTCCATAATCCTAAAGTTATCCATTCATGATCATATGTCATGGCAACTATTCCATTTTTATATTCTAACCTACTCACAACATAGAACAAGGACTCATAGATTCCCTCTCTCTGTAACTTAGCTATTCTATGGACTCCATCCTCAATCGCATATCCTTTTGGATACTCAATTACAATACCTGGGTATGTGATATCAGCTCCGTCAATATGATCTGGATGGGGTGGTGGATAGCATATTTCAGAGTGTTTGATGAGTTTGGGTAATCTGTGGTCACGAACGATTTTAATGCCATCTTTATAATTATGTCTCATATCTCCAACCACTGTGAGGGATGAGTACAACCCTGATGGTGTCTGTAATGTTCTGGTTTCAGTGTTACTCTAATATCCCCAGCTATAACTATTCTCTCATCCTTCCTCTCTCCAATTTTTTGAGTTCCATGACGTAGGTCACTAGGAAAGAGGAGGACTGACCCTTCAATAGGACTTATATTATAATGATTACAGTTGTATCGATTGAATCCAAGTAGAGTATTGAATTTATCAGCAGTCTCAAACAGACCACCAGATACTTCATTCCTGTTTGATTCTTGACTCACACAAAATTTATCAGAACTCTCATCAGTCTTCAAATAATAAACAAAACTGATGTTAGATTCATTATGAAAGTGTGGTGGTATTGATGGGGTTTCATCATCTTTATGATAACCGACCCATGATTTTACCACATGAAAATCAAAAAGAGTATGATTGACTTTTAAATGATCAAAATATTCTACGATACACTTTTTGAGTGATTCATAAAACATAGAGTAGTCGTCATTTAAATGAGAAAAAATATTACCAGACACCTCTGGACTTTCATTCTCATATCCATTAAACCAGTAGTCACAGAGAGTTTCTAGATTTTGTTCTTTGAACTTTTCGTGACAATCAATTGTTCCTTGATAAACTATGAGTGGGAAGATTTCATGAACTTTATTCACTTACCATCATTGACAAGATAATTATCATTATCACCTGGATAATCCAAAGGTGTCAAGCCTTTATACTCTGGGATGTTCTTAGATGTGTCCTTTCTTTCAGCAAACACTGTGTAAGAACACCACACGGGCCCACAATCAGCGTTGATGACCTTGATTGTTTTGCACCACTCTACCTCCTCATAGTAGAGACTCTGACGACATCCAATGGGTGTCAACTGCACCGTGATCGAGTCTGGGTCAACCAAACCCTTCCAATAATCAGGGAGGTGAATAATGTGTTCACCCTTCAACTTACCTCTGAAATATACTTCAGCAGAAGGGCCCTCAAGACAAACATATCTTAGTCTATGACCCTCTTTTGTGGGATGAGAAATATCGAATGATTTTTTACTGATGGCGACTTTATTCGTTTTATTCAGTGAGACTCCTTTAGGAGTAAACAAGTCAAGGAACGATGCTAAAGCACTTGGTGATGCTACAGGAGCCGTGTGGACAGCTTTTGCCAGGTTTGCTTTAGCACCAGCTTCTACATGTGCTCCAGAAACAACTTTAGCACCAACGTCACTTTTGATAGCTTCGGTTTCACTAACAGTAGCAGCAGTTTCAACTTTGGCAATGGTTACAAGGTTAATAGATGATGCCTGAACTGTAAAGAAAGATAGTCCACAGTACACAGTCACACCGACAGGTCCTGATGGGTCACCGATGACAACATCTTGTGGTGTCTCAGTTCCAGGAATGAGGTTTCTGATTCTAAAAATACCAGGAATGAGACCTGCAGCATCAAGATTGGTACACCTACCAATCATCATAGTAGCTTCAGGAAGAGGGAACTTAGTGTCATCACCAACAATCATTGGTGCTTCAACATAAGCACTACCTCTGAGATTAACTGGTGGTCTCCCTATCCCACTCAGAGCAAGGGTAGGGTCACCAACAATTAAAGATTTTCCTACAAATAAATCTCCTGCCTTCATGATGGTTTCTCTACTTCGTTTCTTTCTGCGAATACATGATAATAACAATCAATTGGGATAACCGATTTTGATTGAATGGTAATCTTATTTCCTTGAAGACCTCTAACAATAAGATCCTGATGACTACCAATAGAAGTCAATGATACTGTAATTGTACTCTCATCTACAAATTCTGTCCACTCTGGTGGCAATTCAATGTGTTTTTGATTCTGAAGTCTTCCACCATAAAAAACAATATTCTCTAATCCATTTTTAAAACTTTCCATCATCCAACTCCTAATATACTAGTTAGGCTACCCAGTAATGAGTTATTGAACTCATTATTTTGTCCTGATATCGCTCCCAAACCAGCCAGAGCTGAACTGAGAGCTGTTGAAACTACAGCACCACCAACCTTTGGCAAGCCTGTTTTACTACCGGCACGGTCAGCAGGGTTCCCTGGAGTTGTTGTTGAAGAACTTCCATCAGCACAGTCCAGGACATTCCCATAAAGATTTAGAATTGTTTTTCCAATTACATCAACTTGTTTATCAGAAGCAATCTTTACAGAAGCGTTACCACTGATGTCTACACCATCACCTTTACCTTTTATTTGGACGGTATTATTGCCTTCTACAGTAACATGACCAGTTTCAGCATCACCACCAGTAGCCTTGATCAAAATATTTCTAGCATCAAGGATAAGATTTCCACTCGGTGCTGAGATGTGGATGTTACCATTCTCAGCTTTGATAAAGACACCATTATCTGAACTTGATACATTATTTCCGGCTTTTACTTGGAAGGAACCTGGCGACTTACAAATTGTTCCACCTTTTCTATGACTTTGACCAGTCGCACCAAAACTAATGTAGTGATCATGAAAGTAACCACTCCTGATTATAGCAGCTTCAATCTCATTATCATCAGTACAATGTCCAAATTTAAGTTGTGCATCAGCATTACTGATGTTTTTAGTATACGGATTCTTCTTAATTGACATCAGTATGCCCCCACAACATCGTTAACTTGAATAATTTTATCACTCACACCTGGTTCTCTCATACTTTCTTCATCAACCTTATCTATGCCAAGTTGACCAGACAACATAGCACCAATACCACCTGTAGACTTGATGTAAACTGTTGGTTTCACTTTAAATCCCTCTCCTTTCTGTGTCACTCTGATAGATTTGATAGCACCTAAATCAGTGACATCAATTGTAGCTGTAGCTCCCTCACTGGGGGTGATTACAACCTCATCTGATAGTGAGTACCCAACACCTGGGTCTTCAACATATATGGATGAAAGATAAGTTATAACTGGGTAAGTTCCATCAGTGCTTGATGGGTAATCACCTACCTCAGTGGTAGAAGTTTCTGGTTTCTCTGGTGTGGTAATTGTACCAGGTGTAGTTACTACATAATCTCTTCCACCAATAATTTCTTCACCACCACCTGTATTATCACCAAGTGGTTCACTAACAATCCTAGTCCCGACAGGCATATTGATAGTGTCACCAACATTTAAAGACTGCAATTCTCCAGGATTTGATGGTAAAAGATAAGTTCCATCATTCCTTTTAATTGTAGTCTGATCAGATTTAGACCAAGTTCTATTCATACCACCAGTTGAACCATCTGATTTTGCCATATATCCAGCACCACCATCAAGAATAATAAATCCAGAAACACCGAGGGTTCCATCAGTAACCTCAGTATTGATTCCTGTGGCAATTGTATCGGTAGAAGGAGTAGGAGTATTGGATATCAAATTATCAATGGTATTACCAGTTACCAGTGAAGTATAATTAATATTATCATTCACTTCAACTCCAGCTGCAATTCCTATGTTGATTGGATCTCCTGAAGCTCCAGTGAAACTAGTTGACAAAGACACAGTAGTGGTTCCTGTCCCCAAACCTCCATACCTATCACCTGAAATTAGACCTGTAAAAGATGAAGATGGAGTATTAAATATAGTAGATATAGTAGTCTGACCCACACTTACATTTGTTGTGGTTCCAACTAATGAAGATGTAAGAGTAGGAGTAAGTCTGTCACTTGTAATAAGACCACTGAATGCTGAACCAGAAATTTGTGATGAAATTGAATCACTAGAGCTGCTAGAGATCAATTCAGACCTTCTGTTCTGCCAATAAGAATCTATTACACCTCTACTGCCATCCCCCAAAAGATTGTCATCATAATCACCACTAGTATTAATACCATCACCAATACCAAGAAGATCATTTAAACTCGTTCCTAGAATTGGAAGGATAACACCACCATTCCCATTACCACATGCGTCAACAACTTTTGCAGTGAGTGAACCACCTTGGCCATAACCACGACCCATAGAGATAACATCAACAGCAATAATTGAACCATTAGAATCAAGTACAGGGTTAGCTGCAAATCCAGCTCCAGTTCCACCAAAAAGTGCGATAGATGGAGGACCACAAAGAATTGGTCCAACATCACAAGTCGAAATATCAAAGACATTACTAAGCTGCTCTTGAAGAGTGTTTCCAAAAGTACTAATTACACCTGAAATACCATTAACATCATTTGAGAAATCATAGATAACATTACTGACACTTTCAGTTATATCTGTGACTCCTTGGACAAGATCACCAATACTCATGGTGTTTTGGTTTCCACCTGTTAGTATATTCCATTGATCAACATAATATGCTTCACACTCCTTGTCATCACTACAAGTGAGGAAAGAAATAACATCAAGAATGATATTAAATGCCCCTCCTGCCAATTCTAAACCTGCATCTGCAATTCCAAAAACACTACTTATAAAATTTCCAAGAATATTAGTAAAATGATTGAGAAGTGAATCAATCAATCCATTGATGGTTCCCAATACGGCTGAAACAAAATTATTGACAAAACATTTTGCTACATTGATTACCTTTCCAATAATATCATCCAATGCCTCAGTGATATAAGTTAAAATAGCATCAAATATTTTCTTAAGAACACAAATTATGTTATCAATTATTGCATTGACTGATGATGAAATAGCATAAACTTCATTTGGTTGTAAAAAAGCAAGTGCTCCTTTAATAATATCATTCATCGTCTTCTCAGCAAATATCCCCGCTTCATTCATTGCTGTTTTTATAGTCCCCATTATAAGTTTTGAGACCTGTTCCTTTTTATATTCAATTTCTGCTTGCACATTAACCACACCTCTTGTTGCGGCATATCTATAATCTGTTAAGGTTTTCCTTGTTTTCTCAATGTCTTTAATGAAATTAGAAAGATCAGTTGCTAATCCACCCAATGGTATTGGGTCACACTTTGATGGTCTTGGTACTCTGTTATCTACTTCTTTCTCTTGTGCTGAAAAATGAGAAGCTGCTTCCTTTAAATCAGATGAGGCTTCAACACCTACATTAATTCTATCGTTTATTGTACCGTCTGTTTGTGTGTTGTTAGGTGATTCTGTTTGTCCTTGTGGTGTTGGTTGTGCTGTTACTGCTGGAACTGGAGCTAAATCACCAGGATCAGGTACAACTTTTCTAACAAATACTGGACTATTCTGTCCCTTTGATGCATTTAGACCAGTAAAAGGAACAAACTTTGCATCAGGAACCTCTGCCATAATGGCAGTGTAATTATTATAACCAATTACACCCATGATGACTGGTTGTTGTCCGTCTTCTCCATCTAAGAAGAATCCAAAGACAAACATACCCTGTCTCAGGTTTGCAGTCTCAGATGTTCCAGCATCACCACCTGGACCTGCTGTGACGGGATACATGACCGTCGCCCATGGCAAGTGGTCATCAGGTAGTTCTGATGGAACCGCAGTATGGTAACCCATAATACGGACTTTATATCTCTCACCAAATCCAGGAGTATCTCTGTTAGATGTGGATGGAATACCTCTCTTATTATCTACCCATGAGGATTCTTCTGCAATCTGACCTATCCACCAGTAGAATCCATCTCTACCTACAAAATACTTTCTGAATAGTCCTTGATCTATCATGAATTTACAAACCCTATGTTATTACCGAATGAATCTCTGACAAGTGAGAGACTACTAAAAGACTCTTCAGGTGTCACACGGTGACAAACATGTGCTACCATATATATGCCACCACTCTCATCGTTTGATCCCTTGTTAGGTGATCCCTTGAGTTCTGGAAACTCACAAGTAATCAAATCACCAGCCTTAATACTTAAGTCAAGTGGAATAGTGATATTAGTTTGGATGGAGAACAACTGATTATATCTCATCACAGACTGAACCATACTCCTCTCAGCGTCATAGTTGGAAACTGTTGGATTATCTTTCCAGTTCTTCAACTGAGCATCAGATGTAGTTCCCCTAGGACTAGATCCAATGTCCAGAACATGACTAAACAAACGAGTGGGTGACTGAGTAAATTCTCTTGCCACCTGGTTTGGTGCAAACTTCTTACCAGATGTTGAAAGTTTTGGTTTCTGTTCTCCAATATCAAAATTAATAACCTTATAGTTGAATGACCACATGTCAAAAAAGATTGACCTATTATTATAGGTTCCAAGAGTCATACTCTCTTTCAAATCTACATCTCTATCGATATTATAGGATAAAATCTTCGCATCATATTCACCAGATGGAGCTTCAGATATGTTGTTATATAAAAAATTCTTAGTCGGTGACTGTTCAAATATTTTGTCAATTGATTTAAAATGAAAACCATCTCTGGTTTGATAAAATAAGTATCCTGCCGCACCACCTACACTATTACCTGATCCACTACTAGTTCCCAATGGTACAGACTTAGAAGCCAACCAAGTACAAACATACAAAGGTTTCCTATCATTACCAATAAAGTTATATTCAATTGCTGTTGAATCAATATTGAATGTTGTGGAGTCAGTTTTTAAAACCTCCTTCAAAATTTTTGTTACATTATCAGATATCTTTCCTTCATACCTCTGTACTACTCTAGATTGTTCATTAGCAAAGTATTCCTTAGAACACAGGTCTAACATATACACATCATTTTGTGTTCCTGGTTGAGCGTTCCTCACTCTATTGACATATAAACCATCCTTCAGGTCTAGAATATTACCATAGTTATCTTCAATAG
>VMHT01004859.1_pt1 | contig 11925 bp, 8 predicted proteins | sample 4693611 | NCBI WGS metagenome assembly VMHT01 (sample SAMN12280063, study PRJNA550983) | marine metagenome | isolation source: seawater sampled from same location over 5 years 0.02-0.2 micron viral filtrate | place: USA: collected off the coast of southern California halfway between the port... ...
ATGGGGTTCAGGGGGAAGTAGTGAAGACTATGCCTTAGTGTCATTACATATAAACGGAGACTTAGCATGACCAAAGCAGCAGAATTAGCAAAGATGGGTGAAGTCCTAACCAATTCACAGATTGGTGGGCGAAGGAATATTATTATAAATGGTGCGATGCAAGTGGCACAGAGAGGTACAAGCATAGCTGTAAGTTCAACACTAGTTTATACTTTAGATAGATTTGCGGCAGAAAATGACACAACTACCATGACTGCTACACAAGCTAGTGATGCACCAACTGGCTTTGAATATTCTTTAAAATTAACTAATGGCACTGGTGCTACAGCAACTGGCACTCACACTAATCGTCTTGTTACTAGGTTAGAGGGTTATGATACTAACCATTTAGAAATAGGAACAGCAAATGCAAAAAAAGTTACTTTGTCGTTCCATGTTAAATCTTCAATAACTGGAACGTACATTGTTTCTTTTCTTGATAGTGGAAATGATAATGGCTATCCTGCTAGTTATACAATTAACTCTGCAAATACTTGGGAGAAAAAAACAATCACTCTAACTATGTCTGATTATGGTTCATGGGTAGGCAGTACAACTAATAGTGCTAATTTATTTATTCATTGGGATTTAGGTTCTGGTCCTGATAGAGATTTATCAAATTTAAATGCTTGGAATGATGGTGCAGCAAATGACTTTTCACATTCATCACAAACAGAGTGGGTTGGCACTACTGGTTCAACTTTTTATCTTACTGGAGTCCAACTAGAAGTAGGCGAACAAGCTACACCATTTGAGCATAGGTCATTTGGGGAAGAACTAGCTTTGTGTCAAAGGTATTGTGTTGCACCTTCTATTACTGCTTTTGAGGACTCAATAAGTATTACAGGTATGACAAGAGGTAGCACTAATAAATTTTTTACAATGCCTTTACCTGTAACAATGAGGTCAGGAACACCTTCTGTAACAATAACTGGTGATGTACGTCTGTTAAATCCTGAAGCTCACGATAAAAATGATGGTGCAAATACCTTTACTATTGGTGGAGTTACACCAACATTTAGATATAATGGAAATATGTTAGGTATTTATTACAATGGTGCTGTGACAGGCGTTACTGATACAAGTAATGCAGATTACAATTTACAAATAGTAGGTGATAGTGACCATATTTTTATTATAGACTCGGAGTTATAAATGAATTTTACATCTGTTAAATACGCTTTAGGCAGACTTGGTTCTGATGAAGATGCACCTTTAAAAAATGCTTCAATTATTGCAGTCATAGATGGTAAAACATGGCATATACCACTAGACCCTGCCAATAGACACTACCAAGAAATCCAAGAATGGGTAGCTGAAGGCAACACAATAGCTGATGCAGACTAGGTATGAAAATGAGTATGCAACCTGAACTAAAAGTACAACTAGAATTAGATGCACACGAGAAAGAATGTGCTATCAGGTATCAGATGGTCAATGATAAACTAGAAGGTTTAGACAAAAGAATGTGGCGAATAGAAGCTATGTCTATGGTGGGAACTTTAGGTGTGGTAGCTTTGGTTGTCGCAATAGTAATGAAGTAAGGATTAGAGTATGGCAGTAGCAGGCAAAACAGGCGATGAGCTTACAAAAGAAGTTCTCCAACAGCAAACTGGAGCTTCGGATAAAACTCAACTTTCCGATGAACAAAAGGTTCAAGCTGCAAAAATAAATGTAGGCACAAATGAAGAATTAGATTCTAGCCAATATACAACAGATCAAGCTAGGACCACAGGTGCTTCAGACGTTATAGACTCATCTAAATATGATGTAAAAGCACCTACGACGGTTGCAGCTAAGACATATGATGCGTCTAAAGCAGGTGATGTGGGAACTTCTACTGCGGCAAAAGGAACAGTATCTGAAAAATCTGAAATGACTGCGGCACAAGGAACGCTTTCTCCAGAAGCTTTGGCTAGTGAAGTGTCGGCTGAACTTGATCCTAAAGCCACTACTCAATACCAATTAGCCGAATTGTACAAAGGAATAAAAGATGGAGAACCTCTCCCTGCTTGGGCAGCACCTGCAGTACGTAATGTATCAGCAGTTATGGCACAACGAGGACTCGGTGCATCTAGTATGGCTTCTGCAGCTATGGTTCAGGCAGTTATGGAATCTGGGATAAATATTGCTACTCAAGATGCAAACAAGTACGCAACAATTCAATTACAAAACTTAACAGCAAAACAACAAACAACTCTTGCAAATGCTGCCACAGTCGCAAATATGGATTTGACCAATCTTAATAACAGGCAGGTAGCTGCAGTAAATAATGCAAAAGCTTTTCTAACTCTCGACGTTCAAAACTTGACTAATGAGCAACAAACTAGTACACTAAATTATCAAACAACAGTTAGTGCAAAACTTACAGATGCAGCCCAAGATAACGCTGCAAAACAATTTAATGCAAAGTCACAAAATGAAATAGAACAGTTCTTTCAAGAGTTAGGCTCTCAGATAGAACAACAAACTATGAATAGAAAAGCAAGTTTAGATCAATATAACATATCTCAAAAAGTTGCAGTCGAACAGTTTAACTCAAATGTAGAATCACAAAGAGATCAATTTAATTCTAATATGAGAACTCAAATAGATCAATCAAATGCTGTTTGGAGAAGAAGTGTTAACACTGCGAATACAGCAGTTCAAAACGAAGTAAACAGAATAAACACTCAAACGTTATTAGGTTTAACTCAACAAGCACAAAATAATCTGTGGCAATTATATAGAGATCAGGCACAGTGGGCAATGAGTACAAGTGAAAATAACTTAGACAGGGCCCACAATGCGGCCATGCAATCTGCGGCCATAGGTGCAAACGGTGACATCTACGATGAAAAGTTCGAAAACTTTTTAATTATTAAAACAATTGACAATATATTTACATAAGAGGTGATACATGTGGCAAAACGCATTAATTGGAATGGGTGCAGCGGTTCTTGGAGAAGGTATACAGCAAGGGGCAAAATCACTATATAGTGGTAGTTTTGTAGAAGACACCTATAAAAGTTTTAAATCCACATCTACAGGGCAATGGTTTGACAAAATATTCTCGAGTGAAGGTGTTCAAGGAACTTTAAAAAGTGTTACAGGAGATTTAGTTAAACAGGGTTTAGGAGTATCACCTAGAGACGCAATAGGTAGCACCAGCCTTAATTCTGTTAGAACTGGTACAGATAATTTTAGATCAAGAAATCAAATGGGTCAAGCTGGAGGTCCAACTGCAACTTTTGCATTAGGCAGTGGTAATGCTGTTCGTACAGCCTTGATGGACACTAACGTACAAGCAAAACTAGCAGGGTGGGTACAATCTAGTGGCAAAGTAAAACAACAATTTGTTACACCAAATGTACCGTTTGCAGGTAAAGCAACCCTTAAAAGTGGCGTAATAAAGAGGGCAGACTAAACATGGCATTAAATAAAATAGAAGCACTATCAGCACCTCCCGGACATTCTTTAACTGATCCTCCGGGAAAATGGGCGTGGGAACAACCTCCTCAGTTTTCTGATCCTAATCAAGCTGTGGACTTTGTAATTGATAAAATGCAAACAAGAAATACAGAAGAAGATTTATTGAAGATGATGGCTGCAGGTATAACTATAGAAGAACTTGTAGGACAAGTAGCGTTCAAAGGATTTATGCAAGGTATGTATACTCCTGATGTAGCTGAACTCATAAAAGCACCTATTGGCGTGTACCTTATGAAGTTGGCAATGGACAATGATATTGATCCCGAATTGACTGTTCCAAACAAGGAAAGAGATGAAGGACAAGTAAAAGATGAAACGTTTTTTGAAGTACTGCAAGAAAGAAATCCTTCAATGTACACAGCAATGTTAGAAACAATGAATGAACAAAGCAGAATGGCTGATAGAGATATGGAACAACTTAATATGGAAGAAGAAATAGCACAAAGACCACCTGAAAGTTTTATTGAGATGGGAGAGGTTTAATGGCAATTGGCATAGGACTATTAGGATTATATGCAGCATCTCGTGTTAAAGCAGGAAATGATTTAAGAGAGAAAGAAAAACTTAGAAACACACCTGTATCTTACTCTATGGGGAAAAACGGTAAAATAGAAGAGTACGATTCTGCTAAACACAAGCAAGTTGATTTTTATAAATTTGGAGATACTTTTAAAGAAGCACAAGGTAAGTTTGAACCTTTTGTTCTTAATGAAATGGGTATGCCCACAACGGTAAGCCAGTACCGATCAAGCCGAGTTAATGAAGATGATCCTGATCCTGCTGGCATACGAGTACCTCAACTTCAAGGATTGATAAATACTAGAACTGGGGATATGAAACAAATTCCCGGACAAAAAGTTAAAGCTACAGGTAGCACAACTAAAGTGTACGGTGTAATCAACGGTAAAATGACAAACAAATATGATAATGATTCTCAGTATGTTGAAGTGCATAAACAATTACCTACCTTATCTGTTAATGTAAATGCTGATGGAACATTTGCAGGTACACCACAAACAATTAAGTATACAAATGAAGTTAAAGGTGGAACTCCATTTAAAGGCTTTAGAAGCACTCCACTTATTATTAAGGTTACGGACAAAAAAGGAACGGAAAGCCAAGTACCCGTGACTTTTTCATCTGCCAATACGTCAATTCCATCTCAGATATTGGATGTACACAGTCAAGTACTAAAGTATAAAGATGTTTTTGCAGAAAAGAATATGGATGATGCTGACGTAAAGGATTTAGTATCTAGCCTTGTTCCATTAGCTGTATCGGATGCCACAAAGGTGTATGATACTCAGGGCAAAGAACAGAAGACTATGAAAAAATTTATAGATGCCAACAATTACCTTAAAACTTACGCAGGTTTTAGCAACATTCCCGGATTTAATATACAATTTAAATATGCTCTGGGGTTAGTAAGAAAAAAATGGGTTGAAAATCAATACAAACAAACTGAACAAAACAATGAAGCAAATGGAGAAACAGATAAAACATCCCTTATAGGAAAAACAAAAGATATCGACGGAGATGATATTTATTTTGAAATTCCAAGTTATAAAAAATATAACAAAGCTATGGAAGTTATTAAAGCAGATTTTTCTATGGGTATGGGGGATGACGAAGAGAAAAATGCTAACATAGAACCTTTAGTATCATATGTATATGAGAAAGATAAATTTGGTCTTGAAGTTAGGATAGCTACGAATCCAGATGGAACAAGAAAACTTGCTGCACCAGAAAAACAACACCCTCTAAATTTTATAACTAAATTATTAAATTCAAAGGCAGCCACAGGTAATCAATACGGAGTTTTTAAAGCCATACTCTTACCCAATGAAAATCCTTACGCAGATGAAAAAGATAAAAAAATTGTTAGAAGAGATTACACTAGATTTGTTATGAGACAAGGTGGCTACCTAGATGGTCACAGTTTAATAATGGGATTTATATCGGGTGGCGAAACTGACGATGATACTTTAAACAAAGCAGAAGCAAGAGTATATGAGTTAAATAAAGCATATTTTCCAACAGAACTACAGGGCAAATCAGAACAAGATTACTTAGTGGGTGCTGTAACAACAAGAGATAGTGCAGGCTCATCTTTAGGTACACTCCGAAGACTTGAATCAACATTCTACGATGATCAAGGTAACGAGCTAGGTATATCAACCTTTGAGGGGGATATTATTTTAGGTGTAGATGGTATAATTTATTTAGGAAATAAATTTATAAATGCAGCTGGAAACTTAGTAAGAGACCTGCCCGGAAGTGGAAAATTTGGTGGAGTGCCTGAAGGAAAAAAGATGCTCCTGAGAGAGCTAGACGAACAAGTTGCAATGAATGGTTTAATAGGTTCTTTTAAAAGAAGCGAACAACGAAAAGATGATTCTTTACACGAAAAAAGACAAAGAGAGTTTAAAGAAATATTTAATGATCTTAAATTGGAAGGTAATGACAAAGCCACAGTAATAGCAAGAAACCTTGCACAAAGAAGATACTATAAAATGATGGTAGCATACCAACTAGCTGCAGCTATGCAGGGTGGTACAGGTGGAAGAACTATCTCTGACCAAGATGTTGACAACATATTAAAAGCATTAGGCAATGATAAATTATCAACTCCTGCAAAAGAACTAGCAGGTATTAGAGCCGCTATAGATTTAATGCAAGAGATATACAGTTTTAATAAACATTTAGCAGGTTCTCCTAACGAAAGATATGCAGCTTTAAAACATCAAGAGATGATAGCCGAAAGTGATTTCAAAGGTAGGAATCCTTTAAGAATGGATGGACTTGATGCGGCAATATATATTGCTAGAGCCACAGACAACAAAGCATTTCTTAACACATATAATGTAAAAGATACTAACAAAGAAACTACAGTGTCTCCTGCCAATAGTTTAAAAGCATACAATGATAGAGCTAGACTTACAGGAAGTCCTGTTTACAATTCTGTAGAAGAAGCTAATAAAGCAGGAATTGATCTAAATCAATTTGCAACAAGAAACGTTAGGAAACCTTAAATGGCAAGATCGGACACTAAAAAAGCTCAAGAAGAATTGTTTAAAAAACAAGAAGCTCCTGCTGTGAATGAAAAAGTACAACCTAATGTTAAGATTACAACTGCTTTTGAACAAGACAAAGAACCTGAAAAATTATATGATGGTTCATTTTTTGGTATACCTACTGGGCAAAAGTATACAGGTAAACAAATTGATGACTCTATTTACCAACATTTTACGGGTAAAAGTAAAGATGAGATTGTAGGTACAGGCTATAGTTCTCCTAATCCTGCTTTAATAGACGAAACTGTAACATACTCAGGCGATACTATATTAGGTTTTAGACCAATAACAGATGTTACTCAAAGAGTTGACTACTCTAAACTTACTCAAATTCCCGGAACAAGTATAGAAGATGTTCTACCTAAAAATGATAAAGGCTTTACAACTAACGATGCAAAAGTTGGTGTTATGGAAGCATTGGGTTTTAAAAATAAAAATGGAGATAGAATACCATTTCTTTCTGAAGATACATACGAAAAAAGAATTGAATTAGCAAACAAAGGAGCTGCTACATCCTTAGTTGTTGGGGTAGGAGAAGATGGGGAAATGGATGTTGACTTAGATTATTCTAAGTTATTAACAGAAAAGATAGATGTAGAACTAGATATAGACGATGGATTTTTTGCAGGAACTGCAGGTAAAAGTGCTATTAAATCTCCTGTTTTTAATATACCTCTCACAAAATTAACTCCTGAAGGTGCGGCGTTAAGCAGTGTTCAAAGAAGAAAGCTTGCTCGTAAAGGTAAGCGATTTACAGAATCTTATAATTATCAGATGATAGTTGACAATGGCTTTGACAAAGAACTTACAAAAGCTTTGTTTGCAAGAGATTTAAATAAAAATCTTATTAATATGGGCGTAAAAGATGCTAGGACAAGATTAGGCATAATTGAATTTGAAACTAACTTACCTTCAGTGTTAGGTGTAGGATTTGGAGATGCCGAAAAAGTTAGTGGTAGGGTAGTAGAAAACTTAAAGTTTATGATGGAAGCCACAGGATATCTAGCAGGAGAAACTTTAGGAGGTTTTATAGACGCATTTAATGATGTAGATTTTGCTGATTCTGAAAAAAGAGAACAGTTTTGGACAAAAGTTGCTCCTACTGTTTCCCGTATGATTCAAAGAAAATTTGCACAAAATAATATACAGATTTCATATAAAATAGCTGAACAATTAGCTAGAAGATATTCAGGCATAGGCTCAAGAGTTATAGCTGTAGGTTCAGATATACTAATACCATCTGCCATACTTAAAAAAGTAACAACAACTTATGGTAAAAAAGAATTAAAAAGATATAGAGATTTTTCTGCCCAAGAAAAAAAGAGGGATGGTAACCTATCTGATGAAGCCATACTTGAAAAATATGATACTATAAGAAATAGAACTATGTTTGGTTTTAGTTCTTCTGAACAAGTTAATGCACTTCCTTTGGTAAAAAAATACGGAGTTAAATTAGCAAGGGGAACTTTGTTACCTATCAAAAGAGTTTTTAATGGTGGTAGGCTAACTAATGGTATGCAACTTGAAGAAGCCGCAAAAGTAGCAGAATCTATTAGAAAAAATAGAAACTTAGTTTATGGTCCTCCTAATTTAAAAGCTATTAAAGAAAGTTCAGAAGTATCTGCAGTACTATTAAATAGAACCCGTATAATAAATGAAGCAAAAGCTGTACAAAGGCGAATAGATTTAAATCCAAATGCTAAAAATGTAAACACATTAGAGCAAAGATTAAAAAAATTAGAGCTTCAAGATGAAAAAGTTGTTAAAGAACTTATGAACACAGTAGCTCGTTCTAATAGTCCTAAATTTATGAGGGAAATACAAAAAGTAGACAACTATATGTGGGCAGGAGCTTCTATCGCTGGGCAAATGGCACAAGAATCAAATGGTGATCCTATGTTGTTTGAGTTTATAGGGATGCTTACAGGATTGGGGTGGGGTATGTATGGTAACATATCTGAAGCTTATAACTTTGTAAAAAACGGAGGTGGATATCTAGACTACTCTGGTAAATCTATGATGAGTTTAAAAAAATATGCACAAGCAATAAATACTTTTGATCCTGCATTACAGTCAGCAATTATACAAAGAGCCGATTATTTTAGTAAACTACAAGATGAGATAATACAACAGGGTGGAATTGATGTAACGCAACTACAGTCTAGTATAAACAGAATAGTAGGTTTAAGTGTTTTACATCTGGCTGAAGAAGGAGGTAAGCATCTTCTTAAAGAAAGTGATCTTAGAAAAGGTAAAAAACTAGCAGAATTAACTGAGAACTTAGCTCAACAGAAAAAACTGGTAGGAGAGTTAAAAAGAACTATGTTAGATTTAGGTGGACCGGGAGCAACAGAGGGTTCACAAAAGTTTTTTAACACCATAGACGGAGTAATTAAATACGGAGAAGCTAATATAGCACAGTTAAGTGATGATCTTGATGTGATATCAAAAAACGGTGCTTTGTATTATAGGGGCATGATTAAGGGTGATCCCAACCATAATTTAAGCGTTACTGAAATTGACAACATGCCATCTGCAGCGACTAAAATGGATGAAGCCTTAAACAATGCAGCTAAGTATGGAATTAAAAAATATTCTGTTGATGATCTAGCAGGTATAGAAAATCAAAGATTACAAAATCAAAAAGAAATACGTGATACTGTTATGGATCAGGCGGCAAACTTATCATTAAAATATAATAATGCAAACGAAGCGGCAGTAGACGTAGCTAAAGTAGTAGACCCTCAAAAACTTAAAAGAAAAGGTAAGAGTGCTGTACAAATAAGAAGCACAGACGGGGCAGTTGATGATGGTATAACAAACGCTAGTGACCTATTTGGTATATTACTTGAAAGTAAGCACATAGATGAAAAACTTTCTTTTACAAGTAAATACAACAGACTTAATGGAATATTAGTAACTCCACAAGGTCAAAAAATAAAAGGAACAGTTTCTGCAGACGGAGGAGCTATTCTTGATAGAATGTTTGAAGTTTTAAAAAAAAGCACTGCTGAGCCAACAGATGATTCTTCTTTATTATTAATACAAAGATTAAAAAACTCGACAATAAATAAAGGTCAAGAAAGTAAAATATTTAATATTATTGAAAATGCAGCAGACTCTTATTTTAGTAAGCAAGCCTTAAAGTCTCCCGAAACAACTTCTTTAGACGATTGGAAATCAAATGCAAAAGCCATGATGGAAGAAGCAGTAGATGGTGGTACTCATACTTTAATTGATGGAGTATCGGATAATATAAATTTATTAAACTACATAAGAGTAACAGGTAAAAATTTAGGTAAAAATCCTCAGACAATACCTTTCACTATAGAAGAAGCAGTAGAATTAAGATCAGCATTTGGGCAACTTGCTTTTAAAACAACTAATCCATCAGCAAAAAATAAATTCAATACCTTAGATGAAGCCACAAGCGAGATGTTAAAAAGTGGATTTACTACAACTTTGGATGATGGTACAACATTAAGATTAAATACTCTTTTAGTTGAAACTACTAATCCTGTAACTAGTCAAGCTGAAAGTTTAAGTGTACTAAATTATCTTAGGAGAGTAGATGATGATTATTTTAATTTTAAACGTAGATTTTATGACAGGGATAGTTATGTTTCAAAATTAATGGGTTGGAACACAACTAGAAAATATGTTGAACCTAATGCTGTACAAAATCAAATAGGCTTAGAAACAGCAATACCTACTAATAAATGGTTAGATTTAGATAACATATCTACTTTGAAAGATATAGATGCTACTAACAGAGGTAACGAGCTTATGGCTGCACTAGGAAGTCCTAGCTACAATACCAATGGAAAGTTAATAGGGTATGTTTTAAAAGAAACTTTACCAGATGGCTCTGTAAATCCAGATGCAGTCGCTTTTTCATCTGTTCTTGACGCATCCTATGGTCAATGGTTAGCGAAACAAACAATAGACCTCAAAACTCCTAAAGAAATAATTGATAAATCTAGAAAAATAGCAAGTTCATTTAGAGTAGTGGATGCAGATGGCAATTTTAAAGAGATATTAGATTGGAGAAAAGCTGTAGATGATAGTCAAGGTTTTAATTCAACTAATTTTGCAGAAGCAGAAATAAAACGAGGGGATGATATAGCGAACAATGCTGTAGATAATATAGTAACCACTCAAGCACAACAGATAAAAACTGTTAGAAGTAACATGCAAACAGCGTCAAATGTGTTAAAAAAATACACTGCTAGTAATATGGACACAGATTCTGTAGCTGATGCTTTATTGGGAGGTGGAAGTGCTAGATTAGAAGAAGTACGTAAGTCTATGAAAACATTAAAGCCTAGTTTAAAAGATAAAGATATAGACGAAGCTTTATATAATGTAGTTGCAGAAGCTGTCGACGATAGAACTTTTAGAACAACAGGTAATTTTTCATTAGACCCCGTCAATGGTACTATATTCCCTGATTTGGATATGGACATAGAAGCTTTAAAAAAATTATCTGGCTTCGGTAATCCTAACGGTTCTAGAGCTAAAGTATTTAATAGAGTAGTAGGAGATAAACGAAGTAGATTTTACAAATCAATGATTGAATTTATGGAGATGCAAAAACTAGATGGACAAGATATGTATGGTCTCAAGAATGTACCTAGAGCTTTTTCTTTAGAAAGTTACATTAGTAGATTTTATTCTATACAAAGGGGTGTTATATCAGCTAGATATGTAGGTACGGAAGCTATACTACAACAATATAGACTAAGAGGATCAAGTGCATTTAGAGCCATGCTAAATGATGCCGATGCTGGGCAAGCTTTTTTAGATATGGTAAGAAGTGGAAAACAGTTAGACCCTAAAGTAGATAGAAAATTTTTTAATGCTCTAGTTACTGGATTTGCATTTAGCAAAGATATGTTGGACAATGTAGAACAACGAGAAGTTAATGGTAATATTATAAGTATACCTTTAAAAGTTTTAGATAGAGGAGCTAGAGAATTAGGTTCTGTAGATGTTCTTAAGACAGACGAATATGAAGAATTTCAATACCCAGAATTTATTAATTTACCAAAAGAAAAGCCATCTGATGACATTACTACTCAGATGGAAAACATAAAACGACAACAAAGAAGAAGAAGGATACAATAATGAAAACTTATAATAACGGTCAACGTAAAGGCATGATGTACGGTGGTGGTGCTACCCCAAGAAAGCCAATGATGTACGGTGGCATGGCTAAGAAAAAGAAAATGAACATGGGTGGACTTGCTGATCAAAACAGAAAGTCATCTGCAGGTCAAGCAGGCATGATGAACCCAATGGGTAGCATGACTGAGAAGAAGAAGTTCAGCATGGGTATGGC
>VMHT01071696.1_pt1 | contig 11925 bp, 13 predicted proteins | sample 4693611 | NCBI WGS metagenome assembly VMHT01 (sample SAMN12280063, study PRJNA550983) | marine metagenome | isolation source: seawater sampled from same location over 5 years 0.02-0.2 micron viral filtrate | place: USA: collected off the coast of southern California halfway between the port... ...
ATAGTCTGTCTAAGATAATCGTCTGCCGCACCAAACAATGCGCCCTCATACATAGCAACGGCATTTGGGTGAAGAAGTGTCTTTAGCGTTTCTTTCATAGCCCCTTTGCCAGCAGTGTTGTAGAAAGTCTTGCCAAGCAATCCTACGCCAATAGTACCTAATCCAGCATATGTTGTTGGATCAGACGCTAATCCTTTAAAAAAACGCTTTGTGCCGTTCCACGTAAACATCGGCAACTTACCATATGTTTCCATTAGATAGTTAAACGCCATTGCTGTTTCTGGGTTTTGCTTGTGATAGTTCTTAAGTTTGTACGTATCAAAGGCAAGATCGGTAATGTTGTAATTTACGTGCCCAATAGTTTCAATACCCCATTGTGCAAACTCTTCCATTGTTTGTGGACCTTGCTTGATCGTTGGCCCATAGATCATATCGTTTACAGTAAAGGTTTCGTAATCTGTCTTGTCGCTCTTATACATCTCATTATAAAGCATTTTAGATGCTGCAGCCCACGCCAAGCCTTGCTTTGATTTCATATCAATAAGTGTCTTTTCTTTGACCGTACCGTCTTCTTGCTTCTCTATCTTTGGCATAATATCTTTGCCTTGAGCATTACCCGCATCAAATACATAATCCAAATCAACTAGATCAACGTCGTAGCCGTCTGTCTGCATCTGATTACGCATCATGTTTTTATATTCAATACGGTTTCGATTAGCCGTTCTTAGCTCTCCAACACGTTGCAAGTAATCTTTCTGGTCGTTGAATTCTTCCATTATTCTCTCATTCTATCTAGTAGGTCTAAGCGGTTAAGATGCTCTACGTACAGCTTTAAGGTGCGTCGTTCTTCTGCTTTCATGTTGGGCGTCAATCGTGAATCTACTGTTATCATCTGATTTAGCTGGTTGACTTCGCCAGGTGACAACGTATTTTTTTTGCCCATCATATCCATTGCTCTTTCCATGATTGACGGTGCAAGTGCCAAGTTTGGGAAATCATCAGCAAACGTTAAATTGCTGTAGTAGCCTTGAGCAAGGTAATTGGCTATTGCTCTTGGATCGCCACCTTTTGCAACTAAATCATCGTAGGTGTTTAGTGCGTCCATTGCAGCTAGACGTAAAATCGCCCTCTCTTCGTTGTCGATACCACCACTGACGCCAAGAACTGCCCTTAAATCAGTTTTTGCTTTTACTATTTCAATACTACGTGGTGTATTGCCTTTACGCTCTTTGATACGTGTTTTGAGTGTAGTCATTGTGCCAGAGTCAAGCATCTCTGCTGCCGCATCAATCTCTCCTCTTATACCCTCTAACTCTGCATCTGACCCAGCTAGATCTATCTTGTTGACAAACTCTTGCACCATAACTGAGTTAGAGCTTTCTAGATCTCCTGTTTCTATTTTGTCTTTGAGTATTTTGTAACGCTCATACTTAAGGTTACCGTCTTGATATGATTTTTCTATCTCTGATAGTGTGGGTGGCGTAATACCCTCTGCTCGATTGGCTTGCAGTTTGCTTTGATCTATACGCAATATAAAATCATCAAACGTTTCTTCTTTTTTCTTGGTTGCCTTTGCATTGTCTAACGCTATCTTTGCTTTTTCTTGCGCTACCAGATCCGTAGTCTGAGCATCGCGTAACGCTATAGCGTCCTTAATTAACTGATCACGTTCCTCACCAAAAAGATCTGGATAGTTTGATGGATCTTGTAGATTATCAATAATTGCTTGTGCGTGTAGTGGATTGCCGGATACTCTAGCCGCCGTCATATCTTGGCTAATCTCCATGTTTTGTATATCGCCTTTGGCGTCGAGCTCTGCCGTTACTTTTTCTGTTGCAGAAATTAACCCAGCATTTGCCATTCTTTCGTATATGCTAGGAACTCTTGGTAACGTATCACCAGTAAAATTATCAATACCTTTTTCACGACCAAACAACGCAACCTTTGCCGCTTCTCTCTCTGTTGCATTACCTGTGGCTATTGTCTTTTTGAGCCTATAGATTTCTATATCTTTTTCTGCTTTAGCGTTCTCAATGCGTCTTGCCCTGGCAGTCTTAAGTACAGATAACCGCTTTGCCAGAATGCTATTCTGTGCTTTTGCTATGAACTGTCGTTTGACTACTGGATCATTTATGTTGAGAGCAATGTTATTATAAAGATCTGTAGTGCTAGTATTCCAGTTCGATAACATAGAGTTAGGATTTGTATCTTCTAGAGCTTTCATAGTTACGCTCTGCATTTGAAAGTCGAATGCGTTCTCTGCTTGGCTCAACTCTGTAGCGCGTTGTACTCTCGTTTCAGTTTCTAGAAACTTAAGACTTGTGCCTTGTAACTGCGCGAATAGATCGCCCTGTGCTGCAAGACCCCTAGATATGTTGGTAGGACTTGCCGCAACGCTGAATGTTCCCGCACCAGTTTTTGGTGTTTGTTGCGATTGTGCTTGGTATGTAGGGACTTTCATTAGTAACCTTTAAAGATTGAATACATATCTGACGCACCAGACAACAGGGACTGTCCGGCTTTCATCATACCCGCCGTTCGTGATTGATCGGCATACATTCTATTGAGTTCGGCACTCATACGCTGTTGCACACCCTCTTCTTCAAGCTCTTGCTTTCCAACTCGCGCATTAAAATCACGTATTGCTATTTCGTCATCGGCTTCCGACGCATTTGCCAAGGCTACAAGTAACGGTGTGCCGCCCTCTGCAACCCACCCATTATATCGAAATCCTTGCGTTGTTGCCGCTTCTAGCCTTTCAAAGTCTTCCTTAAACTTTTCTATTTTTAGTTTTTCTGTGTGATACAACTGCTCACTTGCAGCGTCGGCAGCTATGGCGTTGCGTTCGTTTATTTGTGAGTTGTATTCAAATGCTGCAGCTTCTGCGTTACCCTGTGCTACGGCACTCATTGCCGTTGCCGCCGTTGATGCTACACTCAATGCTATCTTAATTGGGTCCATTTCTCACCATCGCGTATCTGTAATAATCACTTTTGTCTGGGCCAAACTTTTTCATCAACCCTTCGTTTTCGAAACCTAAGAACTCAACAAGACGAATTCCCTTGTGGAAATCACACTGCACGGCTGCTTGTATGCGCTCCCATTTAGGATAGTCGTCAGCTACTTTATTGAATAGTTTCAATATGTTACGTGCCATCTTTAATGCACTAAAATTATTGTTAGTCAGTACGATTACCCACGCTTCTGCCAGGTGTGGGTATAACTCTATGAAGCCACCCATCCCTAAGATTGTATTATTACTGTAGGCAGTAAACGCTATAGAGCCACCGTTGTTTCTATTAGTAAAATCCAAGAAAGCATTTTGATCTTGCAGTGTGCCGTAGCTCGCTCCTTGGTATAATGCTTCGCCTAAATGATCTGGATGAAACGGTACTATATACATTATTCGTCAAACGTCGTCAGTCGAGGATAGAGAGCTAGAACAGTCAATGGTAATGCCTGTGCCTGTGATACAACAACATGGCCATCTGTTTCGTAGCCACCATCAAACTCAACTTCTTTGTCCCCGGTAAACATAGTTACTGGCTTATCCATAGGACTTGCTGATGTTCTAAAAGGTATAAGGTCTGTCTGCGATTCACTGCTTCCGACACGCAACCCTAAACTTCTATACACACGGACTGTAACATCGTTTACACGCTTGATCTTACCTTGTGATGTACCTTGTGCACCTCCAGCATCTATCCGCATTGTCTGCAAGACGCTATTATACGACAGTCCTATATGTGCTTTTGTTACAGCTCTATCAAGCGTAATAGACCCACTGCTCACAGTTTTATCAGTATGCGTTGCGCCATTACCTAAGATCTTGACTGTCTGACCCTCAAGATGATCTAGGCCAGATATGGTTGTCGCTGCACTGCCACTATACGTTAAGCCACTATCTACAAAAAAGGCGTCCTGTACGTCTGTCCCAAAGTCTATTGGTTTTAGTCTTTCGACATATCGCTTTGTGCCACCGTTTATTGTTCTTGCAACAACGACATACACTTCATCTTCTGTACGTGTTGATGATGGTATAGTTGCCAGACTCTCGACAAAACCATACCCATATGTCGTACCACCATCTGTAAATGTGCCACCCATTTCGTGATCATGCCACGCCACAACTTCTTCTTCGCGTCTATACGTCATACCGACTAGCTTGCCATTCTCTAGTACACACCACACGATGTTGTCTGGTTCTTGCTGCAACGCTATCTCTTTGATCAATCCCTCTGTAATATTTTCAGATAGAATGGTTAGGTCAGGCGCAAAGTAACTGTCTGAACCAAAGCTATATACAAGCTCTCTTAGTTTTCTTTTGGCACGTTGCACAAATAACACAACATTAGCAACGCCTACTGGTTGTATGTTAGCTGATCCATAGCTGGCTTGCCGTAAGATCTGTGTATTAGTTGGTGAGATAGGTTCATCACTTGATGCCCTAACAACAAATTCACCGCCAGACGTTCCAACAAGCAGTGCGCGTGATGCTGTCAGATAACGTATAACATTAACTTGGTTTGACCCTATAGTATAGATAAGAGCTGATGTATCGAGTGTTCCAGCATTGTAATCTTCAAAGTCACCACTTACAGAGAAAAAGATGGTCTGTGGTTGCGTTGCCGTGTTTGCCAAAACAAGCCGTTGCTCAAAAAATGTAATACAAGCCGGATGTCCTGTAGTATCCGAAAACGCACCCAAAGACCAATCAGCAGTCGCACCTAAATTCCCTGTCATAGTTATGGATTGCCCAGCATTCTCATTTACGAGATCATTACTAGGCGCAAACAAAATGGTATCCGATGTTACTTGAACAATAACCAAGCCTGTCTGATTATTGCCACTATTGCTTGCTCCACTGATTGTAACTGTCTGCCCTACTTTAAATCCTTCTAAGACAAAGTTGGCATCACTATCTGTTATTCTATCGTTGTGCTCTAATCCTGTAGAACTTGGATCACCTTCATGGAACTTGATGGTCGTTGCCGTATAGCTTGGCATTAACTCTGTGCGTAAATCCTCATTTTCTTGCACGGCTGCCGTTACTGTTGTGGCATTAGTAAATGCCGTAATCTTAGCAAAGCCGTCGTAAAATTTTACTAGTCGTCCAACATCTGTAGACGCAAAAGTATTTGTTGATGCTGTAATGGTTACAGATCCTGTCCTAGCACTAGCCGTAAACGTTGTGGCCGTTGTGTTTTGATCAAGCATTGGGCCACGACGAAAATCAACATCTGCTATAGTCCATGCCGTATGCCCTGTCCTCGATATCTTGCGAACTGGGTGCGATGGATGTACGACATACATAACATCAGCAGATTGTGTGAACTTCAGTTCGCTTAACTGCGCTGACGTATACGTTGTTGTAACCTCAACTGCTGAGCCACTGCTGACGATTTGCCCGCCATTTCTATAGATGCGAAAGTAGAGATTACCAAACTCTAGTACATAGGCTTGCTCTACATTGAATTCAAAAGGTATAAGCCGTGTAGCGTTTGCACTGTTTTTGACCTCAGAAATAAATTCAGTGCCAGGGCGTCGTGTTGCACCACCATGAGCATGGATAAGAAAGTTCTGTAGTTTCTTACATCCGTTTGCATACTTAGCAATATCTGTGCGTCCATCCAATCTGTCTGATAACTGACCCGCAGTAAAGTTTGTAAATGCTGGTGACGCCTTTACCATTAAATCCTCGCGTTTATAAACTCATTTGCTTCGAGTGTCATTCTGTCAGTAACTGTAGAATTGTTTGCCGTTGCACCTTCTATTGCATCTAAGAACCGTGCTTCACTTACCATCTTGTCGTACTTCTGCTGCATGGCTTGGCCTAAAGATACAGAGTTAGTCAACGGATACGCAAAGTCTGCGGCTAGAGCTATTGATATTGTTTCCATAAGAGCAACGTCATACGTGTTGACGTCAAGAATACGCGCAACATAAATGAGATTTATTGTGCTTTCGTCGGTCAGTATCTTGCGTCCTTCAACATTATAAACAATGCTAGACGCATCTAAGTTCATAGGTCTTAGACAAAAGGGATCTGTAGGAAGGGTGAATTGGTTTGCAAACTCAAACGACGGTGCTGTTCCGTCTGGCGTTAGGACTACTCTTGTGAGTAAGCAGTTCCAGTTATGTGACCGAAAAACCTTATCACGTATGAAATCATAACGCTGGTTGCACAATCGCGCCGCTTTACTGTCCTCAGTAAACGAGGTGATGTTTGACGCACCAATCATATTGAGAGCTGAATTACATAGATCGACTGAAGAGGGCATGACTTATCCTTAGTAAAAAAAGGGGGGATTGCTCCCCCCTCTCTGCTTACACTGTGACGTACAACATAGTTAAAGCAACTGTACCAGTGCCAGAAGCACCGCCCATTGTTACTGTAACTGTCTTGCCGTTATTGTCGGCATCCACTTCCTCTCCATTAAGAAGAGCAAGAGTATTTGCCACATCAACAATCTGAGCAGATGTAGATGCTGCAGCCGCTTTGTAAGCCGCCGCAGATGCACTAACATCCGCACCAGCTTTCGTTTTGTGTGCTGCAAAGCCGACGGATAAAGTCGTTGATGACCCCATAGCATCGTGAGCAAGACTTCCTTGTAGAATTCTTGCAGTGTCCGGCAAGGTAAACATATTGATTACATCGCCAGAAGCTAATGATGATGCTTCATAGGTAGCCCGCGCAACTCTTACTTCGCCGCCAAGTTCGTTCGTTTTAACGTGCTCTCTTGGGGTGTTCTGAGTTAGTTGGGTTTCAACGTCTGAGTAAACTGTTGCCATATTTCAATCTCCCTTACGCTGACTCATCACAATTAATGGCTACTACTTTTTCTTCTTCCATGCGCGTCGCACCAAAGGTTGCACAGTAGTACACTTGTGTTGAGTATGATTTATCGGAACGCTCATCAATTCTAGCCATTACATCTTTACCAACAGCGAGCTTGATGCCGTCTTCAGCCCATGCAAAGCACGTTCTGATATTGCCGGATTTTGCCAGTCTGTTTGTTAAGATAAATTGAAAGCCGAGAAAGGAATCAATTTGGCCGTTACTTAGAGCTTTCACGGTGTTGAAATCGCTGCTGGTTACTTGTGTTGTACCCAACAAAGATTCAATCTGGTTTGGCCCTACAGCAATGTAACGTGGGATGCTTGGATCAACATCAAGCAAATCCATAGCTTTCTTTGCCTGTAACAACTTTGCAATGGTCAGATCAGCTGAACCATGCGCGATTGTATTAGCAGAAAGCATAGATGTTGATGTTGCACCTGACTTCCCTGTTTTTGCTGTGCCAGTAGCTGCCGCGATGATTTCGTCATCCATCGCACGACCCATAGCGTTTGCCGCAGTTCGAGCGTAAACGTTAGTTGGATCAGCCAACATTGCGACCTTATCAGGATCATCAATGAGGTCAGCCCATTCAATGGTTTCCATCACGACCTGACGCCTAGAGTGTGGCGTTTCTAGAATCGGTGTATCACCGTGGCGAGAAGTTCGCTTAACAGCCGCAACACTAGAAACCTGATCAAAGAAAGCCTTTTCTCCAGTGACACTTTCTTCCGAAACTGCACTCCTTAGTCGAGAACCACTTTGCTGTGATAGCATGGTTATATTGTTGCTAAACTGTTGAACGAAAGCTGTAGTAATCTGTGTACTCATAAGTACCTCCGTTATAAAAGTTTAAATTAAGGATTAAGGATCGCTACCTAACATTGTGTTAGACGAAAAAAGTATTGGGTCTGCACCCCTTGGACCATTACTGGCTATCCAAATTTGTTTATTATACCTAGTTCTAACCGGGCAGATGCTTGTCGGTTATTCGTCAGGCGTAATAAATTCCTGTAAACGCAAGGCTTCGGCTACTGCCCATGAGTGCTCTGGATCTTTACTATTCCAGAATGGCCCACCTTGTCGCTTTATCTCGTTAATCTTTTGTTGAGCAATAGCTGGAGTCATAGCGTTTGTTGTCTTGACGCCCTCCAAACTATCCTCACCAATCTTACCGCGTATAAAATCACCTACACCAACAAAAGCGCGAACGAAATCTGGATGATCGCCCAGCATACGTCCGTCGGATAATTGCAGTTGTGTCAGATCCGTTGCTTGGAACTGTGTTATAGCTGCGTTGCCTATCTTTACTTTGTCATCAAATGCCGCACCGTATTCGCGTTGCAGTGTTTCAATGCCTTCTGTTTTTATTTGCTCCATCTTACCAGAGTCTACCTGACCCTGTGATTGGGCAACTTTCTGATATTCATTTAACATCGCCTGTGCTTGGCTGTTATTTAATCCAGCCTTTAGAGATGTTTGTTTGAACCAATTTAAGAGTCCCTCATCGGCTTGTTGTCCCTCTGGCATAGTTACATCTAATTTATAGCCCTCGACGTCTGACGGCTTTCCTAAACGTGTATACACCTCATTCCAGTGCTCTTCTGTGGCATTACTGCCAGGCAAGGGAATTTTTTCTGCACCAATCATTGCTTGCTGATGGGCATGGGATTTTAACAACGACCCTAGATCTTTGTGGTTATCAAAGACTTTGTTGCCTTTTACTTCTTCTGGGATTGCGCTCTTCCAATCAAAAGTGCTCTCAGACGGAGTTGCCGTTTCCGACTCCGCTACCTGTTGTACTTCTTCATTCATCGCTTACTATGTCCTCTCTCTCTTTATGATCTGCCAACATATTGTGAATAAACAGCACTACAGAGCGTTGGCCCTCTTTGTATGCTGCTTCGTTCGAGTCTGGAACAAATGTCGGAGTTTTTATATGAAAGCGGAGCTCCATATCCTCCATAACTATCTGTCCGTCTTTTGTGGCGAAAGCACTCTTAAATGCTTCCTTTAGTTCCATTATTGATTTCATTTATTTATCGCCGCTACCATTGGAGCTGCATTACCAACAGCTTGTGCTTGTTCTGCCAGTTGTTGTTGCTCCATCATCTGTTGCTGTTGTGCCGCACGTTCTTGACGTTTGTTTTGTATCTGTTGCTCACCAGCTACTGCCGTTGCTGGGATACCTAAGATCTTAATAAGATGCTGAGTAACACCATCAAAATCTATATAATCAAAGACTGTGGGCTCTATCTGTCCTACTGGACCTAGCAACTCAAGCAGTTGTGTCATACTTGTTACGTCTACCTGGCGTTGTGCTTTGGCCAACGGTGATACGTACTCAATATCCAAATCCATATTACGCATAAACTCTGGCGCAACCGGGAACTTATTGGCGCGTGATAAGATGTTATAGGTACGTATAATAAGAGGTTGCAGCATCTCAGCTTGCAGTCTTCCCAGTACTGGACCTAACAGACGCATCTTTTCTTCTGTTCTTTGTACCACTTCCGTAGCCGTCATTTGTGGCCCTTGGCTTAAAATAAGCTGGTCAACATAGAAAGCAGAGCGTATAGCCTGTCTTCTCTGGTCTTCCATACTTAGACCTAACGGATTATTTGCACCGATATTCAATGGCTCGATACGATCCCTTGTACCAGATCTATAGAAATTCAAGCCACTAGGCACGGTTTTGATAGGCAGTAGAAAACCATCGTCCGGCACAAGTAACGGCGGATCAACTTGCTTCTGTGCTGCCCTAATTGTTACTTCGCACATCTTATTCAACATCTTAATATCTGGCAGACTGGTATAGGATGGTGAACGCCCATACCCCACTTCATAGGAGGATTTTAGCCAGCGGGGGCAGCAGTAGGGCAACTCGTCAAAGCCACTTTCGGACAGCACAACTTTTTCTTCTGGGTCAAAATAGACAGACGCAAAGGGTTTATTTTCACTTGTAGCAAGCGTTGGGTCTAAATCTTCCCTTGGATATACGGCATGAACCAGCTCACGGAGTTCCATTGGGTTCTCCATAATCTGATCTTGTAGCTTTTTACTCAGCTTTTCGAGCCCAAAACGCTTGCGTATAGCACTTCCTGGCATCTTAAACAGCCGATATACGGTATCAACACGCCCTTTATCGTTCTCTGTAAGGTAACATTCTCCTATATGACGCGTCGAAAAGTTAATATCTTTCTCATCATCGGACTCTATAAACATCACAGCAGTGCCAAATGTGATCAAATCATGGTATAATTCATGGACTTGCTCCTGAAAATTGGAGCGAGAAAACGCTTTATACATAATTTCTTCTACAGATTGCAGCCATTCTCTGGCCGTATCGTCTGTATTGAGCTCATCTTGTCGATATTGTAGTGAAAACCACTGTGAAGACATAGACGTCAGCATACCGTGCAAACTTGCTGATAGTAGTTCTGCGGCATGAATAGCCGTTCCATCAAATATTAAACTGGTACGTTTGTCCCCTGGCGTCCTTTTACGTGTAATATCGGCTTTACGTGGCACTACATAGTCAGCTATCTCTTGCCAATGGCTTTCCCAAGTCGTGCGCTGGTTTTCCAATGAAGACAGTTTATCGGCTAAAACCTCTGCTAGTTCGTCGGCCATCTATCCTCCTAATGTTGTTTTATTACCGCTACCCATTGATCCTGTTAGTAGTGGTTTACGTATAGGTGTTGCACCAAGAGCACCACCTGGACCTGTTAGTACAGTTCTCGATCTACCTTTGCCTGTACCAGAGTAGCCACCCTGACTTTGTGATCCTATTGCGTCCTTTGGTGTAACTGGCTCTGGCTTTACTGGCTCTACTTTAGGAGCTGGTGGTGGAGCTGGAGGTGGTGCTGATTGCATCGGTGTTGGTTGCGGTTGTGTTTGTGGCGCGCCTTTTCCCATTAGATTACCCTTATATCTTCTTTTAATAGTCCGTAGACCAACGCATCTTCGTTACCGAAATACCGTCTGAGTCTACCTTCTTGCTTAAATCCAATACCTGTTATCAGTCTGCGGCTCTGTAGATTGCTTTCGTTGCACATTGCCGATACACGCTCGACTTTCATAATCTCAAAACAATAGTCGTACATCATGCGTATATACTTTCTCTGAAATATACGCTTGTCTTCGGCTACACAAAACATATGCACATCGTTTCCTGTGTATTCCGAAAAGACAAAAGAGCCTACAATCGTGCCGTCTTTACGAAACCCATAGGCTTGTGCTTCGTCTTCGCCCTGTATCTTATCTAGCCGTAATCGTTCTTTGAGCCACGCAACAAAAGGTTGTGGGTTGTTAGTTACCAGATCCACTTAATAAACCCTTACCCGCCTGTGATGTGGTGGTTTCCTTACCTAGACCCTGTGGCCCAGTCAGTACCGTTTGCTTAAATCCTACCTTATTTGGATCAGCTAACTTCTTTTGTGTCTGCACTCGTACCGTCTTGTCTGGTCTTACCACCTTGTCCGGCTCGACGGCTGGAGTTGGTGGGGGTGGTGGTACAGGTGGCATTGCTGGTGCTTGTTTCATACATACGCTCCAAGTGGATTATAACTGTCTTCGGCCATTGCTTGCGGTGGTTGTGAATAGTCCCTATTTTCTCGGTATCCCACAGCAAGGTATCTATAGGCGTCTGCATAGTGGGACGCCCAAGAGTGGACTGGCGTCGTCCTAAATACTCTATTTTTCTCATTATATGCTCTATGGTAGTGGCGTAACGCATCCAGCAGTTGTTTGCAGTTCACACGATCAAACCAGAGCCGTGAGAAAAATAACTTGCCCGCATGAATACCGTCTTCCAATGGCAGCTTTGGCACTACACGAAAATTCAATCCAAGGTCATACGCGATCTCTCTTCTTGATTTTCCTGTGCCCAGTTCTCTTACTTCTATATCATGGGGTGCGTTATGTGTGCCGTATAGATAGCCTTTCTGATCCAAGACCCTACAATAGTGCGGCAACCCCTCACCCCTGTTTTCATAACAATCAATAATATGAACAGCACGACCAATAGTCTGCGTAAAAATTATACAGGTACTATCGTTGATACCTAAGTCCCACCACGTATCCAC
>VMHT01185586.1_pt1 | contig 11924 bp, 15 predicted proteins | sample 4693611 | NCBI WGS metagenome assembly VMHT01 (sample SAMN12280063, study PRJNA550983) | marine metagenome | isolation source: seawater sampled from same location over 5 years 0.02-0.2 micron viral filtrate | place: USA: collected off the coast of southern California halfway between the port... ...
GTCCAATTCTCTGGAAATCCCATTAGGAACTCCACAAAGGTCGGATTCAATTTGCCACCAGGTTCTATCGGTTGATTTACTTTGTTCACTACATCGTTCAACTTGGCTCCGAACTTCGTTCCAGTGCCAACCCTCGTTACACTCCAACCTGATGAATTCTTTTTCACTGTCTCTGGTGGTGCTACTACATCCATCTGACAACTCGCTGATGGTGTAGGAAACATTTGAACTATTTGATTGAGTGGTGGCTTCTGTCCCCCTCCTGGATGAGGCTTCCTTGGTTTCGTTATCTCGTTCGAGTCGAAACTTGTCGGAGTCGGAAATGATTGTTTTTTGGATCGAAGATGTTTCTCCACTGCTTCCATGTTGGGAAACATTTGCATGTGTGCCGTCAGATTGTGTTGAGCTGCAGCTTTCTCTCCCTTCCTCTTGATCAGAGTCTCTGCATCCTCCTGTCCCGATGCTCTTGGTGTTGGATACATTTTTACTTGATCTGCTGCTATTCGTTGACCCAGACTGTGACCTCTCGTTTTCCCTACTGAGGGTGGTACCTTGTTCACTGAGTCCTTCCAATCTCTTGCGTTCGGTGTTGGATACATCTTCATCGTTTCTGGATCCACTTGTTCTCTCAGATTCGATGGTTTGGTTCTGCCCTTCCTGTGCCCCTCCATTAATTTTTTTGTCCCTGCTGCGCTTCTCGGCGGCAAGTAATCCATTGTGTTTGGAGTGGCCCACAATCCAGACTCTAAATCTTTGGTGCCAAGCACCGATGCCTGAAGCTGGTATAAGGAAACATTGGACTTCGAAACCTTCACCTTCCAAGTCATCTTGCACCTGTCTGAGGACCATGCCGTTTTGGAGGTTAACAAGTCCCTGCACATTCTCTCCAATAACGAACTCGGGTTTGATTTCTTTAATGAGTCTAAACATTTCTGGCCAGAGATATCTGTTGTCATCTCTCCCTTTTTGTTTACCTGCAACACTGAACGGTTGACAGGGGAATCCTCCAACAATGACATCTGCTTCGAATTCTTTTCCTTTGACATTTTTTATATCTCCTTCAATTGGTATGTTTGGAAAATTCTTTTTTAAAACCTTTTGACAAAATTCATCAAACTCTACAAACTTAACTGTATCAAATATACCAGTGGAATGAAGACCTAAACTAAAGCCTCCAATTCCACTGAATAAATCTAATACCTTTAGCTTAGTTTCCAATGTATTCTTTTCTACTAGCGTCTCTCATTTTCAAGAATTTAAATTTTGCTATCTTCAACATTCTCTCAAACAATGAATCTGCCTTGTATGTTTTAACTACATTCATAATCTTACCGTTAACTATAAATGTAAGTGTGTTGGTAGCATGATCTAATTCTATCGTAAAAAGTTCTTTTGCTTTGACTCTAGTGTCAACTCTTTTTAGATCGCTCTCCGTCATCATTACTTTCTCCGTTTAATAATTTTTTTCTAAAATTTTCAACAGTCGTTTTATTTTTCTTAGCTTGATGTTCTACATAGTCATTCAATAATTTAGAGACCATAGCTCCTGGAGCTCTAAACTTTGATTTGCAAAGTGCTTTAAGAATTTTATAATCTTTAGAAGCAATTGCTACTGACTTCCATTTATTGATGTCCATCTTTAATCTCCATATCTTCAGTTAAGACTAAAGGCTCCTGTACTTCAGTAATACCTAAAGCATCTTTGAGTCTTTTATTTTCTTCAGTAAGCTTCTTAATGTTTTCATCAAGTAACTTAATTGTGCTCATTAATTTATTAAATGCATTTTGCATTCTAACTAATGAATTTAATTCACCTTCTGGTTTTTGCCCTAATGGTAATAAACCATCTTGTGCATCAGATGTAGAATTACTTTTCGTAGTAACTCCTTTTGGTTCTAGTATGATTGCCATTTTGTCTCCTCTATTGTTGGTTTGTTTTTATTATGCTATCTTAAATATATGGGATGTAATTAGAAGTCAATGAAAATAATTTTAGTAATTTATGTATGCTCAGTAATTGGTGGAAGCTGCATGCCTCCTATTCAAATAGATACTCCTTATACTGACTCATTCGATTGTCATGTTGATGGCTACAAAAAATCAGTAGACTTATTAGAAGAAATGGGTAGAGATGAAGTAAATAAGTATGAGATATATACAAAGTTTACTTGTGAAAAATTATTAGAAACCTAATGCTGATTAAATTTATATTACTAACATCATTTTGTTTGACTTATCCAAATGGAGAGACAAAGTGTGGACAATACCTTAGAGATAACCTCTCAGATGCCTCAGAATGCAGATCTATGGCAAGGGCTATAGGTACAGCTCAAAAACGTAAGATCGAAGGATTAGGGGGCTCTATGGCCTCTTATGATGTATTTTGTTATGCTATTGACAGTCAAGGCATGGATATTGACCAAAGCTTTGAAATATCCTATAATATCTTATGACAGCTTATCGTATCAAAGCATACATGGGAGGTCTGCAAGTAGACCAAGTAGTCGAAGCAGCCGATGGTAAAGAAGCGATATTGAAAGTGTCAGAAAACGTGGATAATGGTACTGCTGAAGTTATCAATGATGGCTTCACCGGTAATAAAAGAATCCACATAACATACGAGGAGATCGTAGATGTTAAGTAAAGAAAAATTGGAGTTGCTTAAAAAACTTCAACACAAAGAGCATGCTTGGTCAGCTAGTCTTATGACAAATGGAATATGTACTACTGAAATGCTAAAGACTGAGAGTGAAATTAAATCTCTTAGAAATGAATTAAAGCACCAGGATGTTCAAGAACTCTTAGCTGCAACAGGCTAAGTTTTATTAGGTTTTAAAAAACTAAACTTTTTTCCTAGGGATTCTTTCGGCTTAATAAACTCATAGTGGTTTATAATTTTTAATAGTCTTTCTCTTTTAACAGTACAGTAAGGTAAAAATAATTTTGCAAGATGTAATGCTTTTTGATGAGAGCATCTCCATCTCCATTGATCTGTCTTACCAAGTGAACCTTTACCTATTCCTTTGAAATGAATACTACCTACTCCTACAATATCATAAAAATTTTTAATACAATCTAGATCTGTCATTGCAACTTCCATTGCAACATTCCATTTTAGATAAGTCTTACCATTTGGCTTCTTGCATTTATATTGTGCATAATTAATGTTACCTTCACCATCAAACAATCCTGCTGCATAAGCTATTAAGTCTTTGTTATCATGGGGAAAATTTCTATTTAGCATCACCCCAACTCTTTCCTAATCCAACGTCAACTACTGAAGGTACTTTAAACTCAATTGATTTTTCCATTATACCTTTGATTTCTTTTGCATGAGCATCATCCTTAATATTAAAACAAAGTTCATCATGTATTTGTAACATAGGTAAGTGACCTGCTTTGTAACAATCCAACATAGATTGTTTTGTTTGATCAGCTGAGGATCCTTGAATTAATCTATTCAATGCTTTGTATGTATAGGCTCTCTTGATATTATCCTTACCATATTTAGCTACTGCATTATCAAATGTTTCGGCCTGGTGTAGTCCAAAGTCTCTAGTCTCCCACTTATCAAACCTACACTTTCTACCTTTCTTAGTTCTAATTACACCCTTCTCATCTGCTGCTAACTTACATCTATCAGAAAGTTTTCTAATAAAAGGTACCTTCTTATTATATTTTTCAATTAAATCATCTGCTTCATCCTTAGTAACTCCTAATGATAATGCTAATTTATTTTTACCCATTCCATACATTATGCCAAGGCCAATAGTCTTGGCTTGAGTTCTCTCTATACCTACAAGATCTGCAACTGTTTGATGAAAGTCTGCGCTATTATCTTTGTATGCTTCAACTAATTCTTGAGATCCTGCATAACCATTCTCTCCAATAGATGCTGCATAGTGTACAGTCATCCGTGGTTCTTGTTGTGAATAGTCAAATGAGCCCCATTGATAGCCATCTTCTGGTATGAATAGTGATCTTATCTTAGGACCTAGATCTTTATTTCTAGCAGGTACTTGTTGTAAGTTTGGGTTACTCATAGATAGTCTACCCGATACAGTTCCTCCAGAATCTGATCTAAGTTGTTGTATCTCTCCATGGATTCTACCTTTGACCTGGTATCGAAGTATTGATGACAGGAAGGTGCTATGAAATTTATTTACCTCTCTGGCTTGCACAATTAACTGCGCTAGTTTATGTTTGTTATTTATTAACCAATTTTGTGTAAAGGAAGGCTCTTTTGTTTTTTCAGTTCGTGGATAATCTAACTTCATTTTGTCAAAAGCTTTGGCGATCTGGCGTGATGCCCAAATGTCTACTTCTATTCCTGATTCTTTTTTTATGGCCAATAGTATTTCTTTCTCTTGGTTCAACATTTGTTTTTTTAATTGTTCAGCTAATTCCACTTGGACTCTCACTCCTCGTTGACGCATTTTTATCAAGACAGGAATTAGTTGTTGTTCTAGATGCCAGACTGTTTCTAAACTCTGAGTTCTTATTTCTTGTTTAAATCTTTGCCACAACTTTAGTGTAAGCACTGCATCTTGCTCTGCATAATATCCAACATGTTCTGCAGGTAACTTCCACATCTCTGCTTTAGGATCTATACCATGTGCTGCGGCAGCTTCTCTTAATTCTGTTTCTGCTTTTATCTCACCTAAATAATCAACCGACAAACTATTTAAATTATATTGAAATCTATTTTCATCTATTAATGCTGCAGCTATCATTGTATCTACTATTGGTCCGTTGACCGTGATCCCAGATGCTTCTAACCATCCTACATCATACTGAGCATTGTGAAATATTTTTGCACAAGGTAAGCTACAAACTTTTTTCATGTATGCTTTTACTTGTTCAGGTATCATATTACCACCACCTAAATGACCAAATGGAAAGTATCCTTGCCATCCATCAACGGCTACTGCAAACCCTACAATCTCTCCTTTACCTAAAGCCCAACCAGCTCCAAGCTTTTCATTAATACCATCATCTCTAGTTTCTAAGTCAATTGCTATCTCAGTTGCATTAGATAGATCTTTGTATTCCGATGGTGTGTTCCACATTGATTTTTTAAATGTTAACGTAAGTTGTAGTCCGTTCATTTTTTTTCTTCTTTTAAATGTTGTTTCTCTAATTCACAGTAATGAATAATCTTATCTATATCTTCTATTGTTTTACCTTTAAATAAATATCTACATACGTATTTAATTACATTTGCTTGAAAAGGATTGAGACCATTCTTTCTTATAAAAGTCCATGGTTGAATAATAAACGATTGGTAGTGAGATCCTCCAATTTGTTTTTCATCTGCATCTTTAGCTTCATCAAACATTCCTTTATTTGTCATTTTTCTCCTGGACATAGATTAAATAGTCTGACCCAATTGGGTAGTTAAACTTATAGTCTGTTCTTAATAAATGTAAAGTTTTTCTTGCTCTTGTTGCACCGGTATACCAAACCTTACGTTCATCACTTTTTTCTTGTTTGTTTTTGTTTGCATAATCAGATGGATAATTACCTTTACTATAAAGTACAACATGATTTGCTTCACCACCTTTGACACTATGTATTGTATCAATTGTTATTATCGGATCCTTATCTAATTCTTTTTGTCCATATCTTCTTAACAATCTTATGAAGTGTCTTACTTGTCTTGGTTTAAAATTTCTTCTCAGTATCCAATACCAAGGTTTATTTTTTTGTGTATCTTCTAATGCTAAACCACACCACTCTTTTAAAGTTTGAAAATCATACTCTCTTAGATCTGGTTCATTTCTCCAGAACTTATCTAATCTATAAGCAGGGTCTTCAAGTTCTCTAATGTATTTGACCATGTTCCGTGCTGCTCTTTTATCTATCTTTTTATTATTACTAATTGTTGTCCAAGCTTTGATAGCTTCCCATTGTTTCTGATCAAAACATTTAGTACCTCTATTGTCTTTGTAATATAAACCTGCATCCTTAGCTAACATCCTAAGTTCATTTACAGTTTCATTAATACGACCTAAGATATACCAATCTTCTTTTAATGTTTCGAAAGGTATCTCTTTGAATGACAAATAACTTTTAACAGATCCTTTTGAGTCTCCTGGTTGATACTCTTTCTCTTCACTATCTCTTATCCCTCTTCTAATTACTTGAGAGAATCGATGTATAGCTTCACCAAATCTTTCTGTCTTTCTTAATTTTACTTTCCGACCTGGAAAAAACTTTGTAAAATATTTTGGATCTGCTCCATTCCATTTGTATATGGCCTGGTCATCATCTCCTGCAAGATATATCCTATCTACTTTAGGTGCCATCTTATATAACACTGACCATTGTAACGGGGTACAGTCCTGTGCTTCATCTAAGATTAAAACTTTAAGTGGTGGGAAATCTACTTCTGTTATTGCTCTTTGAATCATATCATCAAAGTCTATGAATGATCTCTCTCCTCCACCTGTCTTGTAGTGTTCGTAAGTATCTATCTTTCTTTTAAATACTGTGAGTGAATCTCTTTTATAACTCTCCATCTTATATGCTTCTTCTGGATCAATTAATAAATTTCTAGCCTTACTGTAGACTCCTAGTGACCAATCTTTATACATGAAGTTATCATCTGCTAATCTTTTATCTGAAGACTTAATTACTTTAGTCTGTAGTGCAAAATCAATTGTACAATCTTTAGGATCAAATACTTCTTCTGGAAAGTATCTCCTACAATAAGTATGTAATGTTTTGAATCTTGAAAAATCTTCTGTAGAATAATTTGGAAAAGACTCCATGGCTCTTCTGACTGCAGTGTTAACAGCTTTGTTAGTAAAAGATAGATAAGCAATATCATTTGGCCTTACACCTTTTCTTAAATAACTTTTAAGAACCTTCTCAATCAGTGTGTATGTTTTACCTGTACCTGGAGGACCAAAGATCTTTACTGTTTTATGGTAAAGATCTTTTAATATTCTAAGTTCTAAACTTTCCTGTGTGGAATTCGTCATCCATCTCCGTTACAGTTTTTGTTGTTTCTTTTTTCTCTGCTACTTTGTAATCAACAAACTTAGGCATCATAACTGACCACACATTCTTAACACCTTCATGGTAGTCATGTCTATCACAATTAAGTAAATTCAATGCTTCACTAGCACTCTTAAATGTTTTATCACTACCTAAAAATTTTTCGAAAGTAATTTTTTTGAAGTAACAAATGTTTGTCTTAGAATCTAGTATAACATAATTGTCTTGTAGTTTCTCAAAGTCATCTTCTTCAATATGACTCTCAAAGAATTTTTTAAGAAAATTATATTTCTCTTCTCCAAGTGTATCTTCAAATTTCATCTTCTCATTCTCAACTGCTTTCCTTACTAATGTAGCCATAAGCATTTCAAATGGAGATGGTCCCGACTTAGGTTTAGGTAATGTCATCCAATAGATACCATAACGTAATAGCTTAACTCTAAAAGATTTTTCATCTTTCATATCTTCTGGGTTAATTATTATTTTCTCATCTTGAAACTTAAATGTGTATTCAATTGATTTAGTGGATCTAATAAACTCTACATCTTCAAAGTCATCAATCATATCTGGTACTTGTGAACCAATACCAAGCTTCCTTAACTTACATAGATCTTTATTACATAGTGGTGCAATTGCATTTGTTTTAGGTGGACACTTATAAGCATAATCTTTTTTAGATATAGACTTAGCAAGTGTTTCTACTTCTTTAGGATCTAACGGTGTTGTAAATATTTCATAGTTCCTTCTCTGTAAAATGTTTTGCATCTCACTTGCATTTAAGCTGCCATCGGCTTTCTTCATCTCAAGAACACCAACATTAAATAACAATTCGTTTCTGTGATTACCTTCCCATTTTTCTGAAATCATTTTCTGAACACAAGGAGGATAATGTTTCCAATCACTCTCTGGCTCATACTCTTTTACTTTAATATTATTTAACTGCTCTAAGGTTACAGTTTTTTTAGTTATCATTTCTAAAAAATTATTTATCATCACTGGAGTATTGTTATCATTGTAAGCAAACTCAGTAGTTTGATCCATGTTGAAGTAGGGCATGTTCAAACATTTGTTCATTGGAAATACTTCTTCCGAATAGAAAAAAGTTTTATTCCACTCATTCAAAACTTTAAGAACTTCTTTGACAGGGTACCAATCATTTAAAAATAAAAATAAATGTAACCCACCAGATTTAGATCTTACTGCAATTAATGGTAATTGATTGTCTCTTATAATATCTACAATTTTCTTTTCTGAAAATGTAGTATAGTTACGGGGATCAATATCAATACATCCCCATTTACACACGTCACCGTTCTCAGGTTTTATCCCAATCCGTGTCTCTCCTTTTAAATGTTGTTTCCATAACTCAAGGGTAACAGGTTCGTGGACCGTGAGTACTTTAACCTGCTTCTTGCCCCGTTCATCTACTTCCCCCGTAAGAGAAGTAGTGATGAACAGTTCAGAATTACCCTCAAATATCTTTAAGAGTTTTTGCTCCATGATTAATTAAAACGGAGTTGCTTCCTTAACCTGATTGCCTTGAGATTGATTCTCTTGTGAGAAGTCTACCTTACCAAAGATATCACTCTTCATAGCACTCTTATAAAACCCTTGAGTAGCTTCTAATACTTTTAGATGCTCAGTAGGATTTAAGAATGAATTAAATTCTATTACCCATCCATACCATGAGTTCTTAGAATTAGATTCTTTAGTTGTACTCAGTTTATAAGTAGTAGACCAAGATGGTGGATTGTACATACCATTCTTACCCTGTGCCCTTCTAGACTGAATCATAGAATTCCAAGTTTTGGATTTCTTCTTTTGAGTTGACTTCAAAGGTATCAAGGCTTGTTCAATTGGATTCATATCTTTATCCAATATGTAAACAAAATGATTTCCTGTATCCTCGATATAATTACCATTAGGCAATCTATCTTTATTGTCTGCAGACCTTGTAGTCTCAGACATAATTGCAGGATCAGTGTGTATTGCTACAGGTCTTCCTAAACCTTCACCTTTATCCTTCCATTCATTAAATGTGTTTATATAAAGACATGGTGCTACTATAAGACCTTCTTTACCTTTCCACACTGTACCAGATGTTTCACTCCATATGTCACCCTGTCTAGCAGACTCAACAAATTTACCATCTGTCTCATCTAACACAGGAGAGTTAGCATAAAGTATTTTTAACATTGGAAGTTTTTGATCTCGAGCTGTTGTAAACTCTTGACCTTGACCTGCCATACCCTCTAAATCAAATTGAGCTGGTAGGTTTTCTTTTTTCTTTACTATCGCTTTTTCTTGTTGCTTTTCTATCATGATTACTCCTTCGTGGTTATTTTAGTTTTATTTGCAACGTAGGTTCCAAACAATTCTGCAGGAACATCTTTACCTAAATCTGCGATCTGTTCTTTTACAAACGATCTAAGACTACTAGGGTGTACTGATGTTTTCTGTTGAACTGCTAGACCCTTACTCTTCAACTCTTCTACAAGTGCTTTAGCTTCATTGTCTTGCTTCATTTTAAACTCCAAGGACACCTGGTTTTTAATCAGATCTCCATGGCCGTTTGCACGTAGCCATTCAAAAGCTTCTTCACTTCTAGATGCTGGTATTCTTGCAGAGTAGAACGGTTTAACCTCTACGGATATTCCACCTTCGAGTTTAATTAACTCTACACCTGCTTGTTGCATTAAGTTTGGAATTGTTTGCTCAGAAAGATTAGTCTCAACTTCTTTTAACTTCTTTAGTTCTTCTTCAGCCGTTGCTATTTTTTTCTGAGTTTCCAATAACTTTTTGCAAGATTCGGTAATGTCAGATGACATCGCCATATCTATCTTTACAATAGATTCTGCTTCTAAGTCCATAAGAACCTCCTTGGTCGAATCAATATATTATTTATTTGATCTTTGCAAATAAATAATTTAAATCATTCTCAATGTATAAATACAAAACAGAGCCCTTCAGTCATCAAAGAAGATCGTTAGTAGAAGGGGCTAAACCTTACAACTTTGCGTACTTCATGGAGATGGGAACAGGTAAGACAAAGGTAGCTATAGATAATGCAGCTTATTTGTATCAAGATAAAAGAATTGATTTTGCATTTGTTATTGCACCAAACTCTGTATACCAAAATTGGAAAAAAGAAATTGATGTTCATTGTCCAGAAGATACTAACATTTATACTTGGAAAGTTTCAAAGGATAAAACATTTAGGATGGATCCAGATAAACTTACATTTGTACTTATGAATGTTGAAGCGTTATCTCATGCTTCAGGAAAGAAGTGGTTAGAATCTAAATTACAAAAACATGGCATGAGAAGTATGATTATATTAGATGAAAGTACTTCTATTAAAAATTTAAGAGCATCAAGGACTAAAGCTATAATTAAATTAGGCCAACTTGCTAGATATAAAAGAATACTAACAGGTTCTCCTATAACTAAATCACCATTAGATTTATTCTCACAATGTGCATTCTTAGATAAAAAGTTATTAGGGTATGATAATTACACAGTATTCAAAGCTAAGTATGCAGTTATGTTTAGTATAGAACGGGGTGGATATAACATACAGATACCAAAGTATTATGTGAATCTTGAAGAGCTAGAATATAAATTAAAAAACTTTTCATATAGGGTAAGAAAAAAAGATTGTCTTGATCTACCAGAAAAAATGTATGTACAAAGATATGTAGATCTACCGGATGAACAAAGAAAAGCTTATGAGCAATTGAAAGAATCTGCTCTTATGATTCTTAGGGATGCAGAAGTATCTTACAATAATAAACTTACTGAACTACTTAAACTACAACAAGTATCAAATGGTTTTGTAAAAACAAATGAAGGGGACATTGTTGATTTTAAAAGTAATGCAAAGCTAACAGAGCTAATGAATATTATTGGAGAGACAGAAGACAAATGTATTATCTGGGCAAACTATGTACATAACATTGAAGGTATTAAAAAGAAATTAGCCGAGACTTATGGTGTAGACTCAGTAGTATCTATCTATGGTAAAGACTCTGTTGATGTTCGTAATCAAGCAGTAGAAAAATTTCAAAACAAAGAAGAGTGTAGGTTCTTAGTAGGTAATCCAACGGTAGGTGGTTATGGTTTAACATTGACTGCTGCTAAGTATGTTATCTATTTTAGTAACTCATATAATCTTGAAGTAAGACAACAAAGTGAAGACAGGGCTCATAGAATAGGACAGAAGTCTCAAGTAACTTACATTGATATAATTGCTAGAGATACTATTGATCAAATGGTATTACACAATCTTGAAAACAAAATTGAATTGTCTGCTAAGACTCTTGGGGAACAGGTTCAGAAGTGGCTTTAGTCTTATGGTAGTTATCAACTCTCTCTAACCATTTCGCTTCATACTCATCTAATTTTTCTTGATCCATTTTAAACTCTTGATAAATTTTATCTTTAGTACAAACACAAATAAGTCCTTGTGTTATAGGACCATATTGTTTCTTATGTGCTAGTGAGTATGCTGCTATCTGATAATAATAGTCTTCAACATATTCTTCTCTTTTTAATTTGTTTGATTGCTTGAAGTCAATGATCGTAGGTTGATCATCATATAAACCAACTACATCTGTTGCACCTGCCCATCTATCTTCATATGCAAGACTAACTTCATTACCCCATACTTCTTTTAACTTATCTAAGTTCTCTACAATTTCGTGAGCCATGAGTCGTGGTAAGGCACCCTCTGGTGACAGATTAATGTAACCTCTACCATCAATATAATTTTCTAATACATAGTGCATCTCAGTTCCCCGAGTTGCAGCTTGATTAGTTATACGTTGCGCTTCTTGGTATCCTACTCTTTCACGCCATGCATCTAACCCTGCTTTCTTATCTTCTGATTGTGTAGCTGATAATATAGTTGTGACTGATGGTAT
>VMHT01134007.1_pt1 | contig 11923 bp, 7 predicted proteins | sample 4693611 | NCBI WGS metagenome assembly VMHT01 (sample SAMN12280063, study PRJNA550983) | marine metagenome | isolation source: seawater sampled from same location over 5 years 0.02-0.2 micron viral filtrate | place: USA: collected off the coast of southern California halfway between the port... ...
AAATCTAAGAAAGATGACATCAATTATTTTAAAGTCATCTGTACAATGCGATATGATAAGTTGCATTCACTTCTTTCCCCCTAACCCTAGCACGAATCCTAACCCTAATTCAATTTTAACCTTTCTTTAGCACTGATACTAACCCTTATTCTAGTACCAACTCTCCCTAGCACTAAACTAACCCTAGCACGAACTTTAACACAAACCCGATTCTAATCGTAGCACTGCTAGCGGTATCGTACCGTAGGGGTATGTTTGGTCAACTCTAGCCCGCGCTAAATATTCATGCCAAAAAATATGATCGCTTACATATATACAAATGGTCTTAAAAGATGAAGAATCACTAAGTGTGTCAATAGATACGAGTCAAGCAAATAATACTGTTATACAATTCCGCGAAAATCAAAAGGTACTTTTAGGTGATATCATTGCACCACGACTAGCAAGCACAACCACTGCAACTACTGCCCAATTTAATTACACTAATGCTGATAATAGTGACTTAAATGGTTTGTATACATTTGTTACTACCGGTTGTCGTAAAGCAAGAGAGGTGCAAGACTTGTATGATCAAACTTACCAACTCTCATTTGACACAGCGAATTTTACAGCGACTGTTGACGGCGACGCGGCTCCCGTAGAGCTTGTACTTTATCGGGGCAGCACCTACACTTTTAATTCATACCACGTGATCCAACTCATCAAGGAAGTAGCTTTTAAGTCCAATGACCATGATATATCAGACGATGATGCTGGAGTGTCGTACCCCGGGGGTAATATTACCGTCTTCACCCCGAATGCAAATACTCCAGATACTCTAACTTTTGAGGGAAAATATATGAATGGTAACGCTGGTCCAGTGTGTGGAACAATTGTGGTGCAAGACTCGTATGAACTTGCCGAGCGACCAGAAACCGGCGTGTACCAAAGAAGTGTTGGGCCTGAATTTTACCACATTTACGTTCAGACAATATCAAACCATGATGTATGGTGTTGTTCCAAGTCAAACATCGATCTTACTACAATCAATTATAATGAAGAATGGGTTGTTGAAGACTTAACAATTAATCCAGCAACTCTTACACAATTTCAGAGAAGCCATAAGCAAGGAATTCTTCAATTGTATGATCAATTAGGAGAATTTGGATTAGATGGTCGAGCATTCGCCAAAGTTGCCTACGGTCAGCGGTCTCAAAATTCAGAGCAACAATACATTTATGAGGAACACAAATTTAACTTCAACGTTACAACGGGTTTTCATAACGGTTCCACTGTTTTTTTTGTTGACGGGATCCCCCAAAAAACTCTTACACTATTGAAAGAATTCGAATTGCATCACGAAAAGCCAACTTACTCATTTGTTCAAAGCGATATAAGCGAGCATCGCATCACGTTTTACAGTGAAAATCAAGAACTTACCGATTATATAATTAAGGATGGAAACACAACGACGATACAAATTCCACACTTCTTGACCTCATTAACGTATAGATGTGAAAACCATGAAGGAATGGGTGGAAACATTGAAATCGTAGACGCAGCGCTGTATACCATTTACAGGCTGCGACCTATAAGGTCCCTATATTCATGGGATCGTCACTATGTTTTTAGGCAGAATAATAAGTTTTATTATGCCTATAGCAGTCAATTGAGAGAAAACATCAACTTTTCGCATGGAATGCATTGGAATGTCGAAAACTTAACCTTGCTTAATGATTCTGTTTGTCCGAGAATACCTCCATTAAGTGATCATCCACACCCGTTGGACGCTTCATCGGCCCGACCTAGTGCTGGCATTCAAACATACAACCAAACAACTACGTTGACGTATACTCCAAATGAAAACGCAACTTTAGCAGGCGATTACACCTTGGTAGCTCTGGGCTGCAAGCACAAGCATTTTTCATATTTCGTAACAACGTCTTTTACTTCTTATGGCATTTTCGAAATGTTTAAGGACAATCATTATTACCACATTTATTTTGATTCACTTCACGGATGGTCTGTGGCTCAAAATAACAATTCTTTAGTAGATATTATAACATCATCTCTTTATCCGGCTCATTCTTGGAATTTGATACCTGACACGTTTACATCACCAGAAATTCTTCAGACAGCACTTGTGTATTTTGTTCTTACCGCCGACGGTTTCACCTCGCAGACGACCGTGGTGAAAACTCTGGATGAGTTTGGGCACTACACCGTCTTCGTCCCAACTCCGGAATTTGTTGACACTAGGACGTACACATCAGTGACAATGCAGTCAACTGACGCTCTGCTGGAAATTACCGATTTCAGCCACTCTATAACAGCGACTGCTCATTTTAGTGTAACTTTACTCGCCAATGAAGCAGATAAAACTGCGATACTCGGAAGTTCTCAATACAGTGAGCTTTGTCGAAATTTTGTAAATCAGCAGGCTTTAGATGGTCAAAGTATTCGCATAGATATATTCAATAGCGCTGTACCTGGCGAGTCGTACAAAACCTTTCTTTCAGCAGATGGTACTCAGGTATTGAATTATGTATATGACTCGAATTTATCGTCCTTCAGAATACGCTTTTATAACTTCCTCACTCATTCTTCAACCATGATTGCAAATACATTTAACATCGCATTAAATGATATTAGATCATACGTGTCGCTTCTGTATCCGAGCTCTGTCTTTATTCCTGTTCTTCCAATTAGTGCGAATGACTTCCCTGACTCTATCCCTGAAGAAAACGCGATAATAGCCGTAGATATGGCGTACGCTTTGCATGAAAATGCCGAAGTTTTAAATCGCCATTCAACTCTTCAGCTAGCACTCCCCGCAAACGAAGATATGATAGCATACTACGATATTCCACCGGATGCAAACCCAACTGCGATGGTCCCAATTGGGCCGTTTCCTGATCATGTTGATGTGTTTACGGATACGGAACTTTCGTATGACTCTGACGATGATCTCACACTCAGAAGTAATTGCATAGATCGTGTTACAGAAATTGGAAGGAAGTATGCTAATTTACACCCAAATATGCTGCTCGCCATAAATCCGCGATGGTCAGGCGATAATATTTTGCTAGGCTTCAGCGTGGGGGTGTATAAAACCGACGACGCACGCATTTTCGAAAAGGATTCTACGATTCCACAATTAAGGAATTCCGCCAACGAAAACCTGGCTCTTGACTTTATGCCCGTCGTTTTTTCGAGCTCTTTAGAACAAGAGCGAACACTGCCGACATCCACGGTTATTACAATTGAGACTACCCAAGATGTGAACGACTTTGCAGCGTATATAAACGTTTTTAACACTTCAGATGGCACTTATGCTTTTGGATTTGGTTATCCAATGCAAGATCTGAGAGCTGATTCTACACCCACCACCATAACCTTACGACCGAATACTCTAATTTGGACTACAGAAGCAACTAATAATGATTGGTTTGATCAGGGTACAGAAGAACCAACTCCTAATAAATTCATTGAAGCTCGCGCTTATCGTTTGATAACTAATGACCTAGGAGGACATCTTACCTTTGAAGGAACAGTCACGGGTTTTGACCTAGGTGACTCGTATACTACGGTTGCTTTTATCAGAGCTGTCGACCAACAAAGTACTTTTGTTGTGCGAGAACGGACCGTTTCAATAAGTGATACTGGTTTTTTTTCAGTTTTGATGGATGTCAGCCAGTTATCTTCAGTAGAACTTACCTATGGCTTCAGTCTTACTGGACCTCTGGCAAGTCCGGATAGTACAGGAAGCATTGTCATTGGAGAAGTGCCACAACCGCCTGCTGCGACTTCATCCACAGGACAGGCGCTTGGCGATCCGTACGTTTACCCGATGCGCACACCGATCCCGGTCAAGCTACCGAATCGCGCCGCAGCGTATTGCCTCTACCAATCCGAAAGGACCTTTATCAACGCCGAGGTCCGTTGCGCGACGACGGAGCATCAAGCACGCATGCTTCAATTTGTGAAAGATTTGGGTCGCGAAACCAAACGTGTCATAGCGGACGGCTACTTCTTTTCCAAGTTCTTTGTGCACGATGGCTCACGCGACGCGCAGCTTATGATCGATCTTCGTCAGCACACCATGGAGGCACAGGGCGACCACGCCTTTACGATCAGCGAGAGCACGCATCCCCATGGCACCAGAGACTGGGGCGGCGTCGCGAGAAACGTCTTGATTGAGTGGCCCGTCGACCAAACGGTCATGAAGTTGACGGTAAGCTTTTACACGAATCCGCACATTGAAAACGGCATCTCGTTGTCGGTAGAGAGCCTGCCAGCGAACGCGATCGGTCTGCTGGTGCACAATTACAAACCCAAATTGATGCGCCTGCGTTCGCTCACGACCACCGATTCTCAAATCATCCAACGATTAGGCAAGGCTAAAAAAATCATGCACTTAAAAGACATCAAATCGCGCGCTGAAATCTGGCGACATTAAAGCTTAATTTATTTCAGATAAGTAAACATGTTTCGACGATTCCGCAAGACAATCACTTCCGACTCTCGGCTGACACTCGAGGCGCTTTTCAACCAGGTGTACGCACGACTCGGTACAGATGAGCGCGCGGCGTTTCTGCTTAAATCAATGGCGTTCCTGAACACACTCGATGATGCAGGCGAAGACGAGGTTGCCAAGCGCTTGACGATGTTCCAAGATCTAGTTCGAGAATTTTTGAGCCCCGCCGAGATGGCTCTCTTACCTCAACCTCATGAGCAGCAAACCAAATGCTCATCGTGCGGTAGCCTACATTTCACTCTTTTACAAGGTCATCGAACATGTCAATCTTGCGGTACACATGAACGACAATTGGACAATTCGCCAAGCGCAGTCTCGTACAATGACGATATTCCACGCATCAATAGCTGCGTGTACCGACGGTCGAACCACCTCCACATGCATTTAGCTCAGCTCCAAGGCCGACAAATCGTCGATGTTCCGATCGACGTCATACGCCTCGTCACCGAAGAAGCCAAAATTCAGCGCATCGCTTTACCGACCATAACAGCAAGTCAAGTCCGCGTCATACTACGCAAGCGTGACTGCGCAAAACACTACGACGCCATTCCGACCATATTGTATAAATTGTCCGGCAAGCGACCCTTCTCGGTCCCACACGACGTGGAAGTGCGACTGAAGCAAATGTTTGACGAAATTCAAGAACCGTTCGCCAAGGCAGTCGAGCACATCTGTCCGACGCGAAAGAATTTCTTGAATTACAAGTACACGCTGCGTAAGTGTGCAGAATTGCTCGAATTCGACGATCTGGCTCGTATGTTGCCGTACTTAAAGAGTCGCGAAAAAATGCTCGCACAGGACCAAATCTGGAAATTTATTTGCGACGATCTTGGTTGGCAATATATTCCATCGCTATGAGCCGTTTCGGATTTCATAACCGTCGACCGTTTTGGACATTTTGGACATGTCCAAACTTTTTTTGGACAACATTGTGGTTTAAGCTTTACTTAATAAACCTATTTTCTTAGTCTAATGTTTTTTTGTCCATTGTGTTAATAGAATATTCAGCCAGAAAAAAATTATTACTGTCCAGAATCCTCTCTCCCGATTTTCTTCAGACTGAAGTTTGGATGTCCACAATGGACAAAAAAACATTAGACTAAGAAAATAGGTTTCTTAAGTAAACGTTAAACCACAATGTTGTCCAAATTTTTTTTGGACATTTTGGACATTTTGGACATGAAACGATCCGATAAATGAAACGATCGATGGTCGAGATTTTGTCGGTTTCAAGACTCGACAGTAACTTTCAAACCACCACCACTACCACCACCACCACCACTACCACTACCACCACCACCACCACTACCACCACGACCACCTTTACGCGTGATTAATCGTCGGACGACAAAGACGACAACGATCAACACGACGACCGCCACGATGACCATGACAATACCAAACGGGGAAATGCCATCGTTGCTCTGTGATGTGGTTGCCTGATTGGACGCGTCCATAATGGTCTTCATGGTTAAATTGTACATGCATTGCGCCTGTGCTTGACCTAGATTGTACAATTTGACATTGCCGCAATTTTCCGCCGTGTAAGTTATTTTCTGATCAGAATCTGTATTCGTTGAACTGCTACAGAATTGGCGAACAGCAATCGCGGTGCCGTCATTGATCTGGATATTGGTGTTCGCTACATTGACTTGTGCCAAAACAATTTTTTTGTTTTTTTGATCTGTTGTGACTTGATTTACTAATTTTTCTATGGCAGTGAATACGACGTTCGTGGATGCCTCTGCACTAGACTGACACTTATTTATGAAAGTTCCACCACCATGTATGCAATTGACAGTCAAGTTTTGGTTACAAAGCGCTGAAGCCGAAGTACTTGACGAGCTAGTGATGCTTTCATTTACACTGTCGTTGAAGTATTCGGCGTAATTTGAAACGTTCGCACCCATTCTTTTCTCTTACTTGTGGTGTACAAAAAAAAATCTAGGTTGGGTGTTTTTTTTTCTATACTGAAATAATCAAGACATGTCGCGACGAGCAACGCGCTCTTCCGGTCAACCCCTCACGCCAATGAATTCGAATATCAATCGACGACGCCGCCCGAGCCCGAGCAATAGCTCCTATATAAATTTTAACGGAGTCCCGGTCAACGAGAATAACGTACAAGAATATCTAAATCTTTTAAGGTCAAACGTGCGATTTGGTGCCTCGATTGATGCCGGGTACCTCGGTTGCAAGCCAGGGCCTGATCACGCGATGCGAATCGAAATGACGGCAGAGAATCTAAAGATGCCAAAGTCGCGTGTTCTCAACGTTCTGAGCGAGTACTTGAAACTGACTGCAGCTCAGATTCGAACAACCAAATGTGCGCGCATTCCTAAAATCGGTGTAGTGGGAGCACGAGTCCGGTCTTACCTAGGCAAACAAAAATATCGCGCCGGACTACGAGCGCCTGTCCTCTCGAAACAACTGCAGTATAAACTGACGGGCGAATCATATGGTTTGCGACGCTCCGAGAGGACTCTCACGAACCTGGCGAGAAAGAATAAAGAAATCACCAATTCTATGCGGAAACGGCCTCGGCGGAAAACCAAGAAGCCAAGGAACTAATGTGACACTTAAAGGCTTAAAATTGGGTCTAAACTACACTCAAGCACGATGGTCAACCTCGACGACGTGCGCTACGATTACTCGATCGGTGAACCAATGACGCGGGAGCAAATGGAGCAGCAAACCGTGCAGGAGTATGCGCAACATAACATCGACAATTCCACATCGGCGCACCCGTTTTTGTTCGTCGACAAACCGCCCAATTCGTGCTCGGTCGCCGCCATCTCATACCTGCATCCCAAGGCAAACCAAAGACACGCATCTGGAAAATGCCAATTGAAAGTTCGTGGCGTCTTTCATGATCAAACGAAAGCACAGGCTGCCATCGTACACGAAGTCGAACGGAAGAACAACGAGAACACCGATATCTTCACAGTGCCTTTGTATCAATTTTTTTCGCTGCCTATGTTTGATGTCGAAACCAATGACGACAAGCTCAACGATGCGCTGCGTGCTTACAAAGACGAATGCGTTGACAATGTGCGCAAGTTTCACGAACGCAAGCAGCAAATGCTCGACGACGTCAAGCGCCAAAATGAAATCCGCGACAAAATACGCAAAGGCGAACTCGATGAATCGGAGGCGTCGTCCGATGCGGTCGTCAAAGACCCAGTAGTTCACGATGCGCCCGTCGAGCCCGACAAAATCATGGAATCGAGCGACGCACTCAACGACTTCACGTATGTCGTTTGCGTCTGTGTGCCCGCATCGATCGACAATTGCACTCACGTGATCGTGAAACTGTGCGCAGCCTTCAAGACCATCGACGAGGCGAAAGCGCACGGCAAACGACTGAGCGAGGATCCAAACTACAAATATTACGATGTGCACGTGACGACGACGGGCGAATGGCTCCAGATTCCGCCGCCGAAAGACGTCTTACCCAACATTGAGTATCGCGACACCAAGCTCACGGAGGCGCTCGGCGTTTACAGACAGGGAGCTGCAAACGTCGATCAGATGCTGAAAACACTTAAAGACCCAGAAGATATTATTGGAGGCTCTTCTTCCGATGCATTCTAGAGTGCTCCGCGGCGATCTGTTTTGCGGAGAACTTCGACTTCCAGTCGTTGGAAGTTATTCTATCAGTTTAGAAGTGGACCGCATCGAACGCATTTGTGGTTTCGAAAAAGGCAAAGCGCTGCTCCTCATCGATGGTTTTTGGCAGCACACGCGAGGCCACGTCGACTTCACAATCTCGCCCGCAGGCCGTATTCGCTTTTTACCGTCGCCATTTGTCGATAAACAGTTGACGGCGCGGGGCTTGGCCGTGACACGCACTCGCTTTGTGAATCACACGACCGTGAAAATGCGCATAACGTCACCGATGTACGCGTGGGATATTGAACTGCACAAAAAATGTCGCGCCCAAGTAGTACGATGAAGTCCGCACAAACCGACAAAGACTGCCCGCCGCCCTCGTGGAACACGCGATGCATCGTCTTCACAGTATCGCTCGCGCTTGGCTATTGGTTTGCGCCACGAAAGAACAAGTGGGTCTTGCTCGCGCTTCTCTACTTTCCATATTTAGCAATGGCTTGGTACGATCATACATACGATTGCCAACGCAACAAGCTCGGTCCCACATACTTGGCACGCTTTTACGCCTTCGCAAAACCACCAAACAGCTTTCAAATTCAGCAATACCGTCAATGCTCGTATTCTCAAATTCGGCTTGTGGACACGTTGATTTTGGTGCTTTTGGTCATTGCAACGCCTATGTTTTTGAAATGGACGCCATCGAGATAGATTAAAAATTTTTTTTCTTACTATGAGTTATAGATGGCCTTTTTAATTCCCCTTTTGTTTGTGGGAGGAGTTGGCGTAGGAGCAACCGAAGGAGGCATAGCAATCAAAAACACAATAGAATGGAATAAAAAAAAAATATGTTCCTCAAGTCCACAAAAACCAAATCCTAAGAATGACACTGATATGATCCAAAATTGTCTTGATTGTTCGAACAACAACTACTCTGCTTGCGCCAGACTTGGGCGTAATACGTTGTCGCATTTAATGAGCCTCCCTATGCAAAATAACAAGTCGCGTAGGATTTACAAAGGGTTGGCAAAAGGTCAAAGTCTTCAAATCGGTGACATGCTCGTTTCGGCAGATTACCAATATGTCATGTTTTTAGCTCCTAAAGATAAAGACGGCAATGGTGTTTTACTCTTTTATAACGGTCTAATTCAAAACCCCAAAAACGATACTTCGTGGTATGACACTACCTTGTCGACCCCATTCTATCAAGGAATGATCACCGGTAACAAAAGTACATTTCGGGGGTCGAGCAGCGATCAATCAGCAGTCGTAACGAATTGGGGAGCCCAAATAGTTATGTTCCAAAAAAATAAATCGATGGGCGAGATCGTCTTTTACAATGCAGAGATGAGCACTGATGAATCGACTAGCAAAGATGCCACTGAGTTACAAGTTATCACAGCCCGGCAAGCATTAGAAAGACAAGGATGGACATTAGATTCTTACACCTTTGTTCTACCAGGAAGCTTTGTACCAATTAACTCGACAAACAGCAGCGTCATATACGGCCCCACAGACGACGAGGTCGCAAATCGATTAAATCTCAAACAATTGGCAGCGGCGATCATAAAGTATCAGAAAGACCCTGATGTATACAAAAATTATGATACGACAAAATTGTCAATAATGGGTTTGAATCCGTGGATGGCGAAAGGCAAGGACGGTGCTAGGTACCTATTTAAATTTTCAGACGGCGGCTCTACCGTCTATTGGAGCACCGATACTTTTACTGGGTGGGTTCCAAGCCAATCAGCAAATGCCAATATCTCGGGTACGCCTCCAAACACTGAATGGAGTGTGGAGGCTGCAAAACAAAAGTCTTTTTGGAGGGTTCATTCCTGGACGGCCTTCTATTTAAGCGCACAATACTATGTTAATACTCCTGGATCAGAGATAAATATACCTAGATTTGCGTCTGGAACATATTTTGGATCTAATGTGCTCGATCCTGCGAAAATCCTGAAGGCTACGGTGCCAACGGGTGTGGATAAAAATGCCACCTTCGAAACCTGTGTAGACCTAGACACAATGACAATTCCACAATGCAAAGATAACGCATATGATTGCGTTTCTGATAACAATACACCTTACGCGTGCTATACGAACAAGGCAAACTTTTGTCCAAAAGGTTACACAAAAAGCGACGTAACTTGCCAAACATCTGGTGTGACTTACAATATGTGCAGACGCGATAAAACGTATGCGCAATTACAATCACAGTCTAATTTATTCGCATGCTGCAGTGGAGTAAACATGAATGGCACCGAAAACATGAATGGCTCGGTCAATTGCCCCAGTGGGTATTGCGGTAAATTTTCTGGTAACGAAGCTAATTCGTGCTCAACCTTTCTGACTTCATATTGCAAAGGAAAGGCCAGTGAATATCCCAAATATAAAGGAAAAACAATGTCTAAACAAGACGTAACAAAATTAATCAATACAGCGACCGCCTCGTTCACGAGTGATACAAACGTCCGTAAACACTACACATTTTTGTCTGACGTTTATTCAGGTTGCGGATGCAAAGATGATCCCTTAATACAAATTGCTAAAACGGCCCATAATTTAAGCGTCAAAACCGCAGGTGGCGACACCATCACCGCAAATTTTGTGAGTACTCCTGAATGTTGGTTTGCGCCTTGCCAGAAAGCAAATAAAACTTCTTCTTTGAAACAGAATAATTGCACTACGGCATTCTGTGCATCCGTTCAGGCTAATGTGGAAAAAGGAAATAATTTAGTAAATAGTAATAATTGCACGGCAACGGCGAAGAATACTATCATTGCCCCGACCATTACACCCGCCCCGTCCACCCCAACCTCGAAACCCGCCTCCACACCCGCCTCCACACCCGCCTCGACCACCCCAACCTCGAAACCCGCCTCCGCCTCGACCACCCCAACCTCGAAACCCGCCTCCACACCCGCCTCGAGCAAAACCACGTCCAAAAAATCACCTTATACGAAATACTTCATTTACGGAGGAGTGGGTTTGGGGACGTTGTTTATAATTTTGATGCTCGTTCTGATCTTTCGGTCTTAAAGCCTAAAAAACGTAAAAAAATACCAAAAAAAATGACGACCATCGAAGAAGCGTGTGCCTCACTTCGCGTGATCCTGCAGGAATTCGAGGCCGTGGTGAAGACGCTAGAATCTGCGAAACCGACCGCGGCGAGCGAACCAACTCAAGTGAACAAACGCAAACGCCGCGTACCATCCGAGTTTGTGCAAGCGCCTGTTCTTCTGGATCCGAGCCTGCACACCTTCTTGGTCGAAAGTGGTGCGCACGTATCGCCGCTGACTGAACCGGTTTCGCGATACGATGTGCTGAAGATGATGTGCACGTACGTCAAGCAACAGTCGCTTCAAATGCAGACGAATCGAAAGAACTTCGGCTTCAATCAGCAACTCTGCGACCTCTTCCAACATCACGTCGATCCACCACAAGTTGGACAAGAGTGTTCGTTTTTACAGCTTGGAAAATTCGTAACGCCGCTTTTGATCAAAGTAGACGAAAAAATTGCCAAAAAATAATGCAAAGCGTCGTTCCGCGCGTCATCGCACTGGCAAAGCTTCACATCACCGACATTCTCGTGGAGCCGACCAAGCGCGGTGCGAACCTCTTCAACTCCGACCGACGCATTTTGGCTTTTCTCGTCGAGGGCGTCGTATTCGACATCATGACGACATTCGACAAGCGCTACCTTTGCGTTGAAATTTGTGATGAGGCCGCGCTCGCCTTAAAAAAAGTGGGAGAAGAACTGCAACGCAACGAAGACGCCAAATTTTATAGCCCAAT
>VMHT01145097.1_pt1 | contig 11923 bp, 13 predicted proteins | sample 4693611 | NCBI WGS metagenome assembly VMHT01 (sample SAMN12280063, study PRJNA550983) | marine metagenome | isolation source: seawater sampled from same location over 5 years 0.02-0.2 micron viral filtrate | place: USA: collected off the coast of southern California halfway between the port... ...
TAGCCTCTTCAGCTTTTTTATCTGCTTCGTTTTGCGCTTTATCGTCTGCTGTTTTTTTAGTTTCAGCCGCTTTTTTATCTAAGTTTAAAACTGCTAATCTAGAACCAGCTAAAGCGTTTCTCTGTTTTAATAAATTTTGCTCTAGGACCTCTAATTCTTTTTTCCCCTCTTCTTCTGTAGCCTCTGAATCAAATATAAATTTTGTAGCCCTTTCTAGTAACTCATCAGCTTTTTTATCTAAGTTTAATTCTAAATTTATAGGATCTAACCCTAACAATCTTTTACCTATTTTACTTTGTGTTATTTTGTTAGTTAATTCTATAAAACTTTCACCAGCAAAATTTATCAACTTTGTTAACGTTCTAGGGACTATTAAAATTAACTCTAGTGTTTTTTGGAGTATTTTTTGATTTCTTTTAGAACCCTCAATTTGTTGTTTATTAATTAATTTTTGTGCTTCTATTTCCGCTATTAATCCGTCAACTACTTTTTTCTGAGCGTCTATTTTCATTTTAAGTATTTGCCTCTCTGTCTTTCCTTGTAGTCTTAATATATTAGTTTGATTATCTAGAGAATCTAAATTCTTTTGATTAGTTTCTACTCTTAATGCTGTAGCCTTTTGTAAATCTTTAGCAGCTTTAGACACTCCAGAAATAGCGTTTTTAATCTTATCAAAATTAGCAACCAAAGCACCAACACCAACCACTAAGAGTCCTATACCAGTAGCAGCTATTGCGGTTCTTAATCCTTTAAAAGCTACAGACGTAGTATTTACAGAACCAGTAAATAGTTTCATAATACCAGAGGCTATTACTGTCACAGTGTTATTTGCTTTCTGTAAGAATGTAGAGTTTTTAACTACGTTGTTAAATAACTTCATAGCTGACTGGGTTCCCTCAATAGCACCTTTAAAAGCCATAGAGACACCAATAGCCTTTTCTATATTTTTAACAGTGTCCTCTAAAGCTCCACCGCCACCACCTAACAAAATAAAAGCAGCTGAAACGTCACCAACAGCACCAGCAACAGAGCCTAACTCAGACGCTACTTGCTCATTATCTAGAGCCTCCATAGATAGCTCGGTGTTCTTTATTTCTTTAGTAACACCTACTAACTCAGTCTTTAAGTCTTTAAAAGCCTTAGACCCTAAAGGAACTTTCCTAAGCTCTTCGTTTAATCTTTCCGCTTCCTGTTCTAATTGACCTAAAGAGGTAGTAGCCCCTTTTGCGTTTATGTCTAATTCTAAAGCTATTTTCTCAGCCATTTTATTTAATTATTTGATGTTATTAAAAAGTCTACTCCATTAAATTGGATTGTGACATATTTATAGTGTGCGTTTAATACATAAGTATTTGAACCATCTATAGTAGAGCCAATAGTAGAGGCATCTATAGTGACCTGGTTAGCTGAATTTACCTTTTTAAAAGTCCAAGACTTACCAACTGTAATGTCTGTTTGTGGTGAAAAGTCTATACTAAAACTACCACTAGAAGCATCACAATAATAAATTTGTACATTTAAATTAGCCTTTGTGTTTGATGTTATTGTTTGAGTTGATCCTGGACCAGTTATCTCGTTATTAATATAAGTAATATTTGAGGCTGTTACTGTTTGATTATCGCTATTAATTAACTCTACATTTTCACAACCAGACTCTACTATATTGTTTGAACCTTTTATATTTACGTTTTTAGCATTTGAGAAAACCCTATTAGAATCGCCTATAATACTAATGGCCCTAGAGCTTTTATTTATATAGTTATTAGAACCTATTACTTTATTGTCTAAGTTGCCTAAAACGTTTCCATTTCTTAAAACACTAGAACTATTAGAAAAGACAGCAGCTCTAGAGGTTCCAACTGTTAAGTCACTTCCTCCGTGAGATACACCAGTAGAAGGGCTGAAAACATTTGCTAAATTTAATTTTAAAAATTCACACTTAGTTATTGGGTTAATAGGGTTGTAATTCTCTACTTTATTTAGTCTAAAATATTGACCCTCAAAATAATATTGACTACTAAAAGAAAGGTTTTTAATATCTGAGGGAGTTAAATAAAAGTAACCGTTTACTATCTTACTATTATTGTCTGTTATTTCCTGTATAAATTTAGAGTGATATTTATTAAATAAAGTATTATCTGAAAAGGTTACTATTTTATCAAATACGTTTGAATAGTAAATTTCGTTACTTATACCAAACTCTAGTAAAGTAGTAGGGCTGTAGGGATCGTCATACATTCCGGAATAGGGATATGTAGAATAAAGTGTCGGAGTAGCATTTCTACTAGTGTGATACCACTGTTGACCTGTAGCTTTCATACCACCCCACTGTAGTATTCTAATATTTGCCTCTGTTCTTTGTACTCCGTTTTTATCGTCAAACTTTATTATAGTAGGGATTACTCTATCATACCACTCTTGACCTACGTTTGGAGTGGGTGAAAATATTATTTCAGTTTTGTGTTTATTATTAATAAATTGATTTGTTAACTTAAAATCGTCTTGACCATAAACCTCATCATAGGTATTAAAATATAATTGATTATAGTAGTCTTTGTCATTTTTATAAGTATATAAATACTCTCTAAAGTTTAAAGCTCCCATTGGTTTACTTTCAATATTTTGTGACCTATCTACTTTAGCTGACCAGTCTATAATATCATTTGTATAAAAGTCCTCTCTAGGTTCTATAATTAAGTTTTTATTATTATTAGGGTCTGGTTGAATGTATAAATTAAACATCTTAACCAAAGACATAATAAAATCTTTTTGCTTTATATTAATTGGTATTGTGCTATTCATTGGAATAGTATTACCCTCAACTATATTACTATTAACTAATTCTGTTTTTAAATATCCATCTAATATGTTTAACCTATAGCCAGCACCACTAGAACCAGTGCCAGTTCCGACTTTATTCCAAAAAATAAAAGCAGCTGGTTGATGTTTAAAAACATTGTAATTTAATTCTATCTTTACCTTTTGCCCCACTTCTAAATAAACACTACTAGCATTAATTTTAAATTGATTATTAATAGAGTTGTTATTATAATTTACAGAACTATCTAATAATGTATTTGGATCAAATAGACCAGCTACAAAAACATCACCAATAAAATTACCAATTTCAACAGGGTGGTAGTATTCGCTAGAGGGAGTTGTTGGACTAGCTGTAGTTGTTAAAGTACCTCCAGCAGATACGTTTGTGTCTTTTTTTGTAACTCCAAAAGATACCTCGTCTATAGTAGAAATAAAAGCACCACTAGAGTCGTACTTATTTACTTCTATAAAACCAGCTATAGAAGAGTAAAGCTCCCAAGGTCCAGTTGCTGTAGGTGCATCAAAAACGCCTTGTAGTTGTAACATAGCACTAATATCATAAAAGCCAGCTTTACCAGCCTGTATTTCAAAAATACCTGTAGTATTATTATAAACATTAGCAGCGTCATAAACTTCGTTAGTGTAATTAATGGCATCTTTTTGAAAAGTTAAAGTAGTGGCAACCTCAACAGGTGTTACAAAAGTATTTGAGTTTGATTGTATTTGTGGAGTATTTGCTGAGAATATTCTATCTAAAATAGCGGTTTCATTAAGTTTAAAATCTTTAGCACCAAAAGGGACTATTAAAGTATTAAAAAAATCACTAGTTAAAAACGTTGAGGTAAAACTATACCCAGCGTCACTAAATATTTCGTCTACATATTTCTTAACTTTTATAGCTGGATAAAAGTCCTCAACACTCCAACCCTCTAAACCAAGATTAAAAGCCCCATAATTTTTATCATAGTTAATCATAGGGTAGCAGTAGTTTGTTGTTAGAGGTAAATTCCAAGTTGCTGACTGATTTGCTCTAGTATATGTATGATCTAAAGAACTTAAGTCTAGGTCTGTTAATTCTAACTCCTGTAAATCGCTTATAAAGTTTCCTATTCTACCTATTATAATACAATTGTAGATAATCTCCCCATCTATGTTATTGATACTTTTTAATTGTAAGTAGCCGTCTATCTGGACCTCACCATTAACTAAATAAATTACATTAGTCTTTAGATTAGGGTTAAAAGTTTGTAAGTCAGTATCTAGTTTAAATATATGTTCAAATATTTTATTTATCTTTTTACTAGCTGGTAATTCTATAGTCTTAGAAAAGTCAGCACTTCTAGTGTCTGGCTTAGCTATGTCTGCTATATTGAAAGTTATATTAGGGTTTAATGAACCTATTAACTCTATGCTTTCTCCGTCTATATATAACTCTTCTTTAACCATTAAAACCTTTGTCTAAAATTATCCATACTAAACTCTAAATCTATCTCTAGATTAAATATATTGTCTACAGCATTAACTTTCTCCTCCCAATTATTCTCTATATTTTTTATTGGTAGTCTTCTTATTTCTGTACTTCCAGAGGGTGCTGTATAGCTATCTAATAAGTATATCTCTGGACTTTCTATAAGTTCTAGAAGCCAGTTAAATTTGTCAGCGTCAACCCAATCTGAGATTAGTTTCATCTTAGATATAGACTTAGTATAATATTGAACCTTTTCTCTGTTTGCTATTGAGTAGTCTATAGCACCTGTTGAGGTGTTTAAATCGTTTGGAGTAGTTTTAAAAAACTTTCTCTCTATGTCTTCAGTATGTCTAGAAACCTTTGTAAAATTATAATAATCAAAACCGCCTAAACTATTTAAAAACTCTAGTCTTCTAGTTTCATACCTACAAGCGGTGTCTATATTAAACCACATTTTCTCAGATACATAAGCTGAGCCGTTCTTTAATTGTAAACTATAAGAGGTTGCTGTAGTTGCTACTATAGGCTGTGATCCTGTTGAGACTCTACTACTTACAATAGCGTTTAATGTAGTAGGGGCTGATGGTATTCTAAGGTGTCTTTGTGACGATAAGTTTTGAAGAGATAAAACGGATAAGTCTAAGTCCGTACCGCTAGAGTTATAAGTCTGTAACTCTACACTATCAAAAACCCCTATAGACTGGTCATATAAAATATATAAATATCCCTCGTCAGTATATTCTAAAGATAAGTTTTTTACGTTGTTTTGTGAAACCCCTTTTGGTTGATTAGTTAAAAACCTTCTAGTAGTTGCATTTGTTATGAATTTTAAATAGTAGTCTGTAGACTGATAGTCATAAAAATTAACTAAGTCTCTTCTATAGTTTGGTAAAGCTCCGTTTATAACAACTAGGTTAACACTAGCTACTGGTGAAGCGTCTCCAATAGTAACGTCCTGGGGTATTGAAGTAGTAGCTGTACCACCTAAATAGTGAATCCAACCAAACTCTAAAGTAAATTGTTTCCAACTATTAGTATTAAAAAATATTGACTCTATATTCGTTCCGTTAAGGGTTCCTATGTCAGTAGTTAAATAGCTTTCCATAATACCAGACAAATCGAAGCGACCATATCCGTTAGTAGTTGGGGGGACTTTTAAACGTCCTACTGTAGTCGATCCGTCCTTAACGTCTATTAGATAGGCAAAGCCAGTATAGTTTCTAATAGTGTTACTAGTCTCATACATTACAACCTCGACTGGATTGTAGACCGTTCTATAGTTTTGTGGTATATGTTTTACTTGTAAACTCATTTTTCTAATATTTCTTTTAATCCTTTTGCTACTCTTTCACCAGATACTATTCTAATATCTGTTTTAAATCTATTAAAGGTTTCACCATAAAAAGTTTCTTGCATACAATTGTCAAAAAAGAATCTAGGTCTAATACCTTTGTGAGCTATTGAGGTTCTAACAGCATACTCGTTTAAACCCTTACTCTTAGCCCATTGTTTTATGTGATTAACACTAGGACCTTTCTTAAACTGATAAGGACTATTAGGGGCTTTAATTTCCCAACCTTGACCTTTTAACTTTCCACTCTTTCTAGTTCCACCAATACCCTTAACCCCTTTATTAACGTAGTCGTAATAGTCAGCTAAAAACAAAGTAGCTGTCATTCTAAAACCAAACATTTTTACAGGCATTTTTATTGATTCTAATAAATTACCCTTATAAGTTAGTTTCTCTTTCTGGACCGATTGCTTTAGACAAAAAACCATATCAGCGGCAATATTATTAAACACCTCAGCTAGTGTATTAGGGTTGTCTATTTTAACCTCTTCTAGTTGGTTAACATCAAAGCCAAATATATCTAACTGGTCGCTCATCTATGCTTTAATTTTTGCATTTGGTCTTTATGTATTTGCATTTCCATTTTTTGTTTATCACTATAATAGGCTACTACATTTAACGCTTTTATTACATTCCATTCTAAAACCTCATCCCATTTATCTATCCTACTATTAGTCAAATTATCTAATGTTGACCACCATCCCCACTTTTTACTGAAGCTATCTCTATCTCCGCTTCCCTCTTCAGTCTCTGAGCTTCCTCTATCAAAGAGGTTTTTATAGTTTCCGTTAAGGTGTCCAAGTGATTGTAAAAAAAAACCCCTATTGGATAAGCTATAGTAATAGGCATATTAGTTAAAAAGTTATCTGACGTTTTCCTTAGTAGCTCACCGTCTACCTTAATATCTCTCCACCTAAAAAACTTCTTTTCTACTGGTCTACAAATAGTAGTTAATATATGATGTAAATTATTAAATATAACTTCCTCATTGTCTTTAGCGTTTTGTAGTATTTCCATATTATTTATGTACTCTCCAAACAATAAACTTTTAGCATCTAATTTAAACTCATAGTATTTACCACCTATTTTAAATCTTTTGTCTTTTAGTTTTTTAGGTATTTCAGTTTCTAGAAAATACATTTTTTCTTTAATTGTTTTGTATTGATCTAGACTAATGTTTTTTATAACCTCTTTCTTTTCACCAGTTAAGACAGCTAGTATATTAACTACCCTTTGTATTGGTGTTAGTTCTGAATTTAGTATTGGTCTTAAATTAATATAGTTTCCTATAGTAACGTCTTCCCACTTTGTTGGTATTGTAATATTCATATTTCTATATATAACAAATTATTTAATTATAACAAAAGTACCTAAAAATAAATTTAATTAAAACCTCATCAACTAAACACCAACTAAATAAAACAACTCAATATCTATTTAAACACTATTTAGATGAGTTCTAAGACACTTTAATAGTTTTCTAGTGTATTTATATAGGTTAAGGTCTTTAAGTAGCTTAGAGGTTATTATATTGATTGTGCTAGTTTTTGAGTTTAAATAATAACGAAAAGATATTATCTTATCTTTTCTTATCTTATATAACCCCATTTGCTCAGCATTTGCATAGCATTTGCTCAGCATTTGCTAATTTTCTTCCTGTAAAATAAAAAGGGGTAACGCTCTTTTGCCGACTACCCCAATTTCCAAAACATATAATCTAATGAAGATTTTTGCTTATTCAAATATACTAAATTAAAACAATTTATATTCAGCTTCTTTTATTCTTTTTTGAGCTATGTTAAAATAGTTTTCATCTTGTTCTATACCTATAAAGTTTCTATTTGTGTTCTTTGCTGCTACTCCAGTACTTCCGCTTCCCATTGTGAAATCTAATACTGTTTCGTTTTCGTTGGTGTATGTTTTTATTAAATACTCCATTAATTCAATAGGCTTTTGTGTTGGGTGGTGCTTATTAAGTTTCCTTTCTGCGTTACTGCCTATTTGTCCAGGTTTTTTATATTCCAATATTCTCATAGGGTATCTTAAATCGCTTTTATATTCAGCATCTTTTAGACAATCAAATATTTCTATTTTTTTAGTACCACCTTTTCTTTTATACATTTTGCTTTGTATCATTTGCGGGTTGTATAATGGTTGTTTAGAATAAAAAATACTTATTTGTTCAATGTTGTTCATTGGTCTTTTTCTGCATTGAAAAGGGTCACTTCCATTAGGTTTAACCCATATCCAATCATATTTATAATTCTTAATATTACTCATTCTTAAAGCACTACTAAACGGTTCACTACCAAATAATACTATTGCACCATTAGGTTTTATAATCCTATTAAGTTGTTCCCACATTAAATCAAAGTCTATTACACTATCCCACTTACACGCTGTTGTGCCATAAGGAGGGTCTGTTATAATTGCATCAATACTACTATCTTTTATTGAATTCATTACTTTTAAACAATCTCCTTTATGTAGTTTAATCATAATTTTATCGTATTGAATACCAGCCTTTATTATTTTGTTTTAAATGTATTAAAGCAACGTATCTCAAAGCGTCTAGTAAGTGGTCTGATCCTATAGGCTTTTGTAGACTATTTCCGTTTTTGTCAGTAGCCCATTTGTAAGTCCTAAACTCTCGTCTAAGGTTGCTACTATTAACAACATTAATTTTAAAACGTTTTAAGATGTCTATTCCGTTTAATATACTATCTCTACCCTTAGTAGCTGGTTTAGCGTTTAAACCTAATCTATATATCTCTTCTATTGACTTAGGCTCAGCACTATCACAAATGACCTCATCTCTACCTATTATAGGTCTTAGTTTTTCTGCTAGGTCCTGGTTAGTTAATTCTCTTTCGTATATGATTTCTTTTAAGTATAGCTCGTCATCTTTACGATATACAGCAACACAAGCTGAGGGGTCTATACTATAGCCAAAGTCTAAGCCATAAGCCACTAGCCTACAATCTGGCATACTATCAACATACTTTACATTCTCATAGACTAGACCGCTAATATTACCATACTCACCTAAGCCGTATATTTTCCAGAACTCTTTATCTGTTTGCTGTAAGTATTCTATTTCTTTAATTAGTGACTTAGGTAGAAACGAATTATTTTTATAGTTAGATACTATTACCTCAACGTCATTAACCTCGTTAGACCTCTTTATTTCTAGCTCCTGGTTAATCCAAATCTGCTCATCGTCTGGGTTAAAGTCTAAGAATATTTTATTCTCTGTCCTCATTAGTAACTGGAAAAACTCCTGTTTGTATTCTAATTCGTTAGCCTCATTGCAATATAGTATATTTCTTTTAGCACCTCTCAGTTTTTGTTCGTCATCAGCACCTATAAATTCTACAAGTCTCTTTCCGTATCTGTATTGTTTTTTAGTTTTATTATGATCTACCTTAATATACCACCCTTCGGCTTTTAATATGTCCTCAAAGTCTCTAATAACAGTGCCATCTAGATTAGTTCTATACTTTCTAACTGTAGTCCATACTCCCTCACTTATATAGTTGCCGTCACCATAATTACCACTAATTAACCACAAAGCACACAATTGATTTAGAGACCAAGTTTTACTACTTCTAGTACCACCTCGATTAATTACTATCTTAGCTTTGGAATCGTAGTTACGCTCAAATATTTCAGTCGCTTCCACGCTTTATGTTGATATTGATATTATGAACTGTCTGTTCTATTTCCTGTTTGTCTGGAGCGTTTAAACCGAACATCTTAGCTATTGAATCATAGGCCCCTCTATAGTCCGATCCTTTGACCATTTCCTTAAGTAAATAAAACTTAGCTTTCTGTTCCTTAGAAAGGTTTTCTTTTGCTGCTAGGTCCATTAAATACTCCCAGCTTTGTATCATTTTAAAGTAACCTTCTGCTACTTCCTTTCTAGTTATTTGAAAGTCCTCAGCCTCTTTTTTTTGTAACTCGCTCACCCTTGTACTTATATTGTACTCCGCTAAGAGGTGACTAGCCTTAGTAGCTATAGTCTCTAATTTAGTATCTGGTCCAACATCGTAAGCCCTCCTATAAGCCTCTGACGCATTACCAGTGTTAACATACTCTTCAGCAAATTTACGTTGTTTAGGTGTTAGCTTTTTAGTCATTTAAAACATTCTTATTTGTTGTTTGTGTTGTTTTAGTCTTTTCATTGCGGCGTTGTAATACTCCGTATCTAACTCGCAAGCTGTTAAATCAAAGTTTAAGTTATGGCAAGCTAAAGCAATAGAGCCAGAGCCTAAATGAGTATCAAGTATCTTGTCGCCCTCTTTTCCGTAGTTGATTAAAAGCCATTCATATAACTTTACTGGTTTTTGTGTTGGGTGTATTTTATTTTTATTTTTATATGTTGAATATTTAAATAATTTAGCAACTTTTTTAAAAGAGTGCCAAGCAAATTCACAATCGCTAAAACTCATACCTTCTGGACTACCTTTTTCCCATATGCAGAAACCATAACAAGGTGGTAAATCAAAATAATTACCACCCCAAATAATTTGATTTATACTAACTCTTTTTAATTCTTCAAAATACTTTTTACTAGGAATTTGTTTATCCCAATCCTTTGGCTTCCATTTTCTATTTTTTAATTTAGTATGTTTTACACCATTGCCCACTCCCATATTCATATTTGCTATGTCTAATCCATAAGGAGGGTCTACAATAGCCAGATCAAAGTAGCTGTCTTCATACCTTGCCATTAGCTCCATATTATTTTCGTTAGTTATTTTCATATTTTTTGACTATTCTCAATAACCTGTTTTATAAAATAGTCTGGTAGTCTTCGCCATTTTTTTTTAGCCTCCATAAACCTAATAAAATAGTTTACATCCTTACTACCAAATAAAGCCTTTTGTTCTTTAATTTCTTTAGGTGTCAGTTTCATATATGTAAGCTAGTTCTAATAAATCAAAATCAATTCCAAAATCAAAAGTAGTAGAGGCCACTCCGTTTATGTCAAAGCACTGGAAAGTCTCTCCGTCAATTTCACTATAATAGTATAATCCGTCCTCATCAATAAAGTAGCCATAACTAACTCTTTTTTTTAGGTGTTCTTTTTTTTCTGACATTCCTTTTCTTTTTAGTCTGTTCAGCCTCTTTAGTGTTTAGCCAGTTTAGTAGTAAGCTCATTTGGTTTTTTACACAACTATTGCAAGCCCAACTAATTCTAACCTCTGGATAGTTTTCTTTTATTATAGGGTCAAAATTATTTCTTAAGTAAGATATATCTACCTTACTAGGAAAGGCATTCGCTTTGTCATATAATCTAATTACCTCGTCTATTTTCATAATAATCGTCTTTCTATTATACGTAAAAATAATGGACTAGCCAGTATTAAAGGGTCTAAAGTTATAAAAAAAGTAATTAAACTTAACCAAAAGGTTATGCAAAAGCTACAGTTAAAAGGTTTGTAGTCTAGTTTATTTATTAAGGGTCTAGCATAATCCACCCAGGTAGTCGCTAGAGATATTATTATTAAGGTGTTAAGTATAGAATTCATTGAGTGTCCATTTTTGTTTTATTTTATTTGCTAATTCTTTAAATTTATATTGTATTGTATTTTGATGAATATTACTTTTTTTAGCTAAGCAGTTTTTATTCCCACTGCAAAGTAGTAATTGTTCCATCATAATCTTATCTAAGCCGTCTAAAGAGTTTATAAGATCGTTTAAGACCTCATCCTTAAAGCAGCTATTGTTATAAGTTTCTATTTCGTCTATACTGCTAAAGTGACTAGGTATGTAGTATTTAGTTCTATAGTGTCCTCTTTCGCTAATTATTTGATATATGCAAAGTTTATAGACATACTTTTTTATAGAATTTTCGCTGTCTAATTGTAAAATAAAGTCCTCTCCTTTGTTTAGTAGTAGTATAAAGATGTCCTGTTTAAAGTCTTCTAATTCGACTACTTTATATTCTCTACCTATATATAAAATAAAGTTTTCTATTTTCTTAATTAGTTTGTTATTCATTTATAGTGCTTTGGGTATGGTTGTTCTTTTAATAAACATTTTTTCTTTTGTCGTTGGTCTATAAATTTAATATACCTGAATTGTCTTAATGTTTTTTTTATAGCATCTTTTTTTTTGTCTTTTAATTTATGTTTTGATTTCCTTTTATTATTGGTCAATATTGAGTTATGGTAAACCTTTCCGTCAATTTCCCAAAAAACGCTCTTATGTTCTCCAAAGTAATTAAAAGAACAAGCTTGATAAACTATCCCAAAACCGCCGCATCTTTCATCTGCAAA
>VMHT01182084.1_pt1 | contig 11923 bp, 7 predicted proteins | sample 4693611 | NCBI WGS metagenome assembly VMHT01 (sample SAMN12280063, study PRJNA550983) | marine metagenome | isolation source: seawater sampled from same location over 5 years 0.02-0.2 micron viral filtrate | place: USA: collected off the coast of southern California halfway between the port... ...
CTTGAATCAAATTGTTAAAAAAGGTTGTACACAAGCAAGCAATAAGAAACGAAGCACGCAATAAAATGACAAGCTTGACTGAGCAAATGGCAGAAGAGATTGTGAGCAAAATCACGGATCTTCAGAAGATTGACGACGAGAAGGTTGTTTTCGAGTTCACAACGAAGACTTATAGGGTTCATAAAATGCAGAGGACAACCACGAATGCTGGCATTGCTTATCTGATGGAAGGGATTTTGTTTTACGACTTCAAGCAGGCTGCTGTTGCCTTTTATCACAATATGATGGCCTCAGGTGAAGAAGACGTAGATGGTTATCTTGACCTGGATATGCACTCTACGTTGATTTATCGTTTCAGAAAAGAAATCCACAATATGGTCGAGGTGATAAACTACATACACGAACTACTGCAAAATCCACCATTCATTGCTGACCCGTCCAAACGTTATCATAATGCGTCGGAAGACGATGATGAAGACTAATTTACCGATATGCCTTTCTAAATGGATGCTCTTTTTTATGCCTGAAGTTCAATTGCGTCACCTTGGGTGTTTTCTCGTGAAACATGGGGCCGAGTAGGTTTCTTGTTTTCTTGTTTTTTTCCCAAGTAGTGTCGTCTCTTTCGCGAAACAACAATTTTCTTTTCAACCTCTTCATTTTTCTTAAAACACACATATTCTTAATTCGACACTTGGAACCCTGCAGAAGATATCAGGACGCTCTTAACGTGTGCTACAAAATGCACAAATAACTTTGAAAGTTCTGCAGAAACTGAATACCGAATCTTAAGTGAGAGGTCTCCTGACTCATAGAGGTCAAAACTCATATCCCTCCGTGAAAATGCCCTGCCAATCACAAACGAATTAAGCTGGGCCTGCAGATTCATAACCGGAAATCCATGACTTTCGTACGTTTTGATCAACTCGGACACTGCCTGTGTTTCCACACGTGGGTTACTGAGAGAGTAGCGATTTAGGACGGCCTCTCGCACTGGTTGCTCTGCCATTGCGCCGACCAAGTATTGGTAGGCTTCTGCACTGTCTGCATGCCCCTGAAACGCGTCCGTAGTTAAATCGCGCTGTGACGTTTGATTCAGAGGCAACGACAGCACTGCAAGAGCTCTTCGTAGATTTGGTGTAGCAATAAGGCTACTTACTGGGCCATGAATGTTGGCTACGTTTACGAGCTGTGTTACAACCGTAGGGATGTCTAGCTGAATCCCACTGCCACTCATACTCGCATTCATTTGCGCGTCAGCTATTTTGGGCGGCATGAATACACGTTTACACTGAAACTGCACATCTCTTAAGGTGTATCCCACGGTTTCCGAAGACGCTGCAATTGCTGCAGAATATTTGTTCGACAGATGCTCGCCGCCAGTCCATCCGTTTCCAATCCGATCTGCGCTTTTGCAATAAAACCTAATTCCTTCACGTGGAGTCGAACTAATTTCTTCAATTGCATAGGGATGCTGTAAAAGCGGATGATTAGAGGTGCCCACGACGGTAACTTCAATATTGGGGCAATATTTGACGACAAATTCGTTCCCAACTTTCGTAAAACCAGTAATCAGTCCCAGAGCTTGTTCTTTGTTATTTTTGTGATTATTGATAAAGACCCTGTCACCGATACTCCAAGGATTAATAGCTTGCGGAAATACCGTGTTTGAAGTCGTATTAAATCCTGGGATCACACGATAAGGGCTTTTTACTGTTCCATTACCAAAGACTGAGTTCTGTCCAGACGTCGTTCCAGGAATTCGTATTTCAAATTCTACATCTGCATTTAGTTTTCTCGTTGCAATACAAACGTTGTTTGGTACCGTCGCTTTGAAAATTTGACCTCCACTTGGTGCTTGCACCGTAATTTCATCCCCAGGTAGTACAGTCTTCGTATTACTCACATCAGGTGCAACAGTGCCAACTGCGTAGATTTCGCATTCTTGTACGACACCTGAAGTAGTAGTCAGTACTTTTAAGGTTCCGACTGCGCCAGAAGGACTGGCTGTGAAAGCATGAAAAGAATTATTTGTAAATCCTGCTCCAGCAGAGGTAAACGGTTTTGTCAATTGTCGAATTTCCGTATGCGACCCTGATGCAGGAATATCATTCGTAGCGAGTGGAAAATTCAAGCTTGAAGGCAAACCACCTGAAAATTCCATTCCAAGATTTCCAGTGGTATATTGGAGAGATCGCTGGAAATCGTCCAACAGAAATTCACAACGAAGACCGCCAAGCAATCCATTCGGTATGAAATCTGAACAGCTTAGAAGGTGAGAGGCCATCATATTTTGCACAATTTGCACAGTTTTTGCCGTGTCTGTTTGTGTGATACCCGAACCAGAGTACCAAGATTGTGAATTTTCCCAGAAGAGGTTGTTATCTGCAGACATATTTGCTTGATATCCCATGAACGTAGAACGTTCTGCAGCTTTGCTTTCCGAAAGCGTAGCTTGCATTACTTGAGCACAGTACGAGTTCCATTCTGTGATATTTTCTAGCTCGTGTGTATTACTGCCGTTTGAGACCCTACAGCTTTGCCACAGGGAGTTGCACGCTGCACTTCTTGTAAAAATCGGTCGACCTCGTCCTGAAAATTGCACAGAATAATTCAGGTAAGATTCTGCTGGAAGGAAATAGTCAACGTGAGGAGGAATGTACAAGCGAATCATTCGATTTCCGGTTCCAGACTTGTATTCGCCCTGAGTTTCCGGTTTGAGTAAAAGCGTATCATAAGCGACAGGTGTTTCTTGATCAACTACGAGTGAGCTCATATTTTTATAGTATGATATTATTTTTTTCCACTGCTTTTATCTTTGCCTTACTAGATTTTCCGGAATTTCCAAAACCGCTTGATCTGCGGGGAGCACGTCTCGAATGCAATACGCGGGTCCGCATCGTAACTCCTTGCACCTGCTTTTCAACAGAAATTGGAGTAAAAGTCCAAACACACCTCCGCAGAATGCGAATGAAGCCAGTACAATCGATAACTGCGTGCTTGAGTCCATTTCCTTTATAAGCTTTTATATTACACGAAAAACGAGCTGAGTAGGGTGCAAAAGACCTTGCACAGTCTCTCCTGTAGCCGCGTTTCGCAATCTTACATGCAATTGTGTAACTTGAAAGTCAGCTTCATTTTCGCATTTCACTGGCATGCGAAATTGACTTTCGTACGTAAACGTTTGGGAAGCACCTTGATTATTCACTTCTTCTTTTGCTTGGGTGATGTGAAGAATACGATTCTTCACCCCAGTACCAATTTGAGAATTGTTGAAATCGAAACTTTTCCCAACAATTCCTTTTATAGGCAGGGTTGGCAGCTCAATGGTAAATGCTGGCATAAACGGAATATTGCTCGGTACATTTGTAGCCGCCAACAGAATTCGTGTTGCCTCATTTGTGTCCAGAAAGTAGCACGATTCCATTCCAAGAATATTTCCTAATCTTGCAGTATTAGGCTCAAAATCGTTAAATGTTATTTCATTTGCCAAAGTTGGATTTGCAACAATCTGTGTATCATTTAGCGGTTTACATTTCAGCATTAGCCGAGGTTTATCATTATTTGCTGCCGCTGTCTGAAATGCGACATCATCCGGAGTAACAATTTTTCCAACAATTGCTGGTGGTGTATAAGGCTCCTCCACATTACCATTAATGCTCACGGTTGGTACACGAAACAACGTAAAGGGAATCATGCTCAGTGTTGGGAAAAGAGGCAAGTTCCTTTCTTTCAAGGTTCGTTGAAACGTAGTCCCATCTACAGTTTCACCCGTGCGCAAAAGTGTAATTGCTTCTTGGTAAGGTAGTGAATGCGCTAGTTCTATTTCGACATTAAAACAATCGTTCACGATGAAACGAACAAGCACTTGATTGGGATACATAAAACTCGTCCAATTTGGTGGTGGAGTGCGTCCACTTGAATACGTCAGCGAACCCCACGTTGCGCTCGTAGTTTCAAGTATTTTCAGTAAACCATCCCCTTCAAAATACTGCAAAACGGACACTTTGATGCTAGGTGAAGATGTAAAGTTGTCCTCAATTTGTACCACAAAATCTCCCATGGAGGTAGAAGAAATATTTGGCAACAAATCACGCCTACACAATCCAACTTGTGTAAAAGGAATTACGTCTTGATAGGACATTAACAGTCCGTTGTCTTGGTTAGAAATGGCAGTAGAATTCGTGATTGCAGCCGCTTGAGTCAAAACAAGGCTAGGATTTAGTTCGACAGCGCGTCTGGACGTTTGTAGCATCGTTTCCGGGTCGTCAAACAAGATTTTGTTATCGGTTGTATTGGGTACAAAATATTCTTCACCAGCGTCGATAACGATAAAGCTAGTTATATTATTATTGCTGTCGATGCCGGTAATTTTGTATTTGGCAGCTTTGCGAGTTGTGTTTGTTCCTGATGGTTGATTTGTCTGGTTAAAGTAATTGAATCTACCAATGGAATTCAGAATGTACTTTATTTGCCCTCCTGCAAAAGATGGCGATGCGTGCTGACCAGAAACGTCGCCTAGAACGACGCCCTTATCCAAGACGTACAGGTAGGTTTTCGTTCCGGAGTATGATTCTAAAGATTCAAAACGTCCTCGAAGTGTTGGGGTGTAAAACGCGTCGACATTACCGAACATGTAGTAAGATTCGCCTGCACTGTTTGTGATTCGCATAACACCGCTCAAGTCGATATTTACATCGTATGTTGTGTGTATCAAATTATTAAGCGTAGAATTTGGATCGAATGGCAGGTGCATTGTGAACTGCGTGTCACTGATTCGCTCCATGAAAATACCATTAATCACATTTTGCGTAAAGAACGGATCGCCTGTTCCGGCTTCTACTTTCATACGTGTATTTTCAATTGTACCATCCTGCCAGCAATTCGCATGCCGAAAACCCAGGGTTGATGCGATGATATTATCGACAGATGAATTGAATAGAGGATGCACCGCGCAATCAAAATAGCAAGCTGTATCGTTTGGAGCCGTGAGACTGAAATTTTTCGCAGGAGTAGGGACGTTTAACGTAAGAGAGTCTTTAAGTGGATTTAGGGATTCGTGACCCAAATAACTCGTTCTGGCATGGTCTGCGGTCAAACCTGGCATGAAGATTGGCACTGATCGAAGCTCGAAATTTTGCGACGCTCGTTGTCTGATCCGCAAGGTGTCAAAGAAGAACACGTTATAAGGAGGCCTGTCGGCGGCGACAGATGCAGCGTGCTCGATTTGGAATTTGAAGTCAGAACCAGAAGGCTGAAGTGAAACTGCAAAATTCGCCCAAGCTGGAATAGTTGCATTGTTTAGTGCAGTCTGCAGAGCGTCTCGCAGTTGCTCATTCGTGTAGACGCCCGTGGGTATTTCTACGAGGTGTTGATCTCCTTCTTCATCTGTGCCCAACCTAAGAATTACACTATTATTAAAAGCATTGACGGTGAGATTGTTTTGACGTTTACAAGACAGGCTCACAAACTCCAGTTCCGATGATTTTTTAAGCTTTAAGTTTTCAGTGAATGTCACATGAAAGTCAGATGGGGAACTGTCTGGTGTACTTTCGCAGGAAGTGGCTGCCACAAACATTTTTCTCTTTACAAATAAAATATATGTTGAAGCAGATACTCTCGAACTTACACCCCAAACCTCTCAAAGAATCACAAGTATTCATGGCAAAAAAGAAGGTGGATAAATACACCAAGCCGGAGCAACATGTCAAAGCGTCGGCAAAGTACGAGCCCTTTGTCAAAAAATCATCCATTAAGAGTAAATAAGAATGCCCTTTGACCTCACCATCAGAGAGGTAAAAAAGGATGTAGAACCACTAAAGATCAAACGGGAAATATCAGAGTATTTGCCAGAGCTTGAAAAAGGTGCCTTGGTTACACTAATAAGTAGCGTAAGGTCTGGCAAATCAACTTATATCACGAATTGGCTTCTTTCATCTCAGTTTTTACGAGATGCTTTCGATGATGTGTACATTTTTAGCTCGACCATCAAAACAGATCCCACGATGAAAGCGCTGTACGAAAGCTTCAAACCAACGTGTTTCGATAACTACTCCGAGACTGCCCTTCAAAAAATCATGGATTACCAAGCAAGTTTCTCTGTTGAAGAGCGCCCAGTAATCTGCATTATTTGTGACGACCTCGTGAATGTAAAACCAACTTCCCTTTTCATGCAAATAGGTTGTAATTTCCGTCATATGGGGTGCGCGCTTTACTTATTCAGCGTTCAGAGAATGAAGCAAGTTGGCCCGCAAATCCGTGCAAACACAACGAATCTTATCGTCGGTAATCAAACACAACAAGAACTTGAGATGATAGCCGACGAATTCTCAGGTCCTTTTGGGGATAAACAAAACTTTCTAAAGCTCATGCGACGCGGAGTTCAAAACAGATTCGACAAGGTACACTTTCGATTAGATAAAATGCCATGTGAAGTATTTCGCAACTTGACGGAGCACATGTACACAGGAGATTGATCAAAAATTTCATTGGTATTGAAAAGATGCTGCTTATTGAATCCAATAGAAAACTCGCCAATCAAGCTGTAGAATCCTCGTTATCTGAAGATTCTAGCAGTACAAACCCCTCAAATTACACAGCTTCAAATGCGCAGTGGGAGACGAATGTTAATAATGTACGATTGAACCCTGGTGATGTCATTTCTGTAGCAAATGCGTCTTGCAATATATTAGGATCAGGCACAGGCTCGATGATCGAAATGAAAGGACAGCAGCAGACAAAACGTGGCGACCAGTTTTTAAAAGACAACCAGACTACCATAAGGATTGCGAGATATATTACAAACAGACACGAATTTGTCATGCCTTTACCTTTGTCAAGAGTTCGTTTGCGTCGTGAGCTTTACGTTTCTACAAATGGCGCCGTGGATATGGACGGTCATTATTGGGGAAACGGGCAGCATTATGCATCCAAAGCCAACCCACAGCAACTCGATTATAACGCAGGCTACAACGCATTCACATCTGCAAATCCAATCAGAGCGATTGCTGGGTGTTGTTTTCCAAATCGGAAGAACGATATACCGCCAAATATCCATGGCGTGTACCCAATCAGCAACTTTAGCGTCACCTATAAAGATGACCAGTTGAATCCACCTTACGACAGCACAAACGCATTGTATTATGCAGAAATCACACCCATGTCAAAAGGACCTCTTCTGACTGCTCGTCCGAATTCAGTCCGGTATTACTTGGCAGACGGAAGTTTCACAGGGTTTGTGTATGATCCAACTTCAAGTGGCATCCATTTGCGAAACGAAACGGATTACAAGTACTTTGACTTTCACACGACAGACGTTGATATTGAAATTCCAAAAGGCTTACAAACGACGGGAGATGTATCTAATTTTGTAACGCAAGCCTTTAACGAAAGAGAGGGTAACGCTGCAAACTATCAAGTACACGATGCACAACCGGGATTCTTCGAATTCGTGGACTTGGTACATCCTGACCCAACACGAGGCACCCTTAAGTTCAAGGAAACTAATTCTATCACGTCTAAATCGTATATCACAACAGAAACGATTGGTGGAGCTATCATGTACGCAAAGAAATTTGGCGGTGATTGGGGAGCAGCCATCGCCGGGGAAGCAAATGCAAGTGGCGATGTAGAAGTGGCGGGCACGTATTACGAGACACCGCAGGGTTTAAAAATGAGCTACAAGCACATGGTCTGCGGAAATCCTTTTGAGATGAAATTTATGAGCTACTTTTACCCCCGTTTCCAGATGAGTGCATTTAACAGCTCGCAAAACACCGGGAATTTCGATTACACCGATTTTAACCTATGGACTGGGTTTACACAGGTCGCAACACAAGACGGCCCTGGTACATCGACTTTACACATTGGCGAATTCGGCAATTTTGCGTGCTTGCTCAATGTAATGCCGTTTAAAACCGAAACCGGCAGAGTTTTGGAAAAGTTTAATGACGTCTATACTAGTGCAACATACACGTATACGCCGGATCGCTCCCTCCGTTTTCATAATATCAAAAAATACAATGCGGTCGTGCTGAACTTGCTTGTAAACAGTTTAACCACATTTATGCCGGAAGCTCTTGATGACTGTTGCAAGAATCTTGGTGACTTCGACAGTCCGAGTAACCCAACAACAAGTTACTACGATTCGTTCTATTTCGATTTGAAGCTAGGTCGCATAGACGATGAGTATTCGTGTTCTCTGCGTGACCAGATACCAGGCAGTCATACAAAAGACGATGGCGCGAATTATAATTTGGTTAATCACTTTTTGCAGCACAAAGGAGGTACAAATTTCCATCCGGGAATCGCCAGCACATCAAATGGATCAGATCCAGCAGGGAGCTACATGGAATTCGCTGTACGTGATCCTTCAAATCCTGAAAGTGCCACAACCAACCATTGGGTTTGGATAACAACCAATAGCACACAAGGTAACAATGAAGCACAAAACAGGACGATTCCCGTATTTAAGCACTTTCCGCAAGATGTTGAAGTGAAAATTACAGCATTCAACCTGTATCACGAAAAGTGTACATGGATTACCGAATTTAATTCCTAGCACAAACTTTGGACAACCTTGTGAATTCAAAACCAAGCCATTTTCCTTGACGTTTGAGGAGTATGAGCTTATTTTTAACAAAGTGGGCAATCTGTATGATAAATATGGACTGTGTATCATTCCTGTCTTTAATCATACAGATTCCAATGTTAGAATGCGCGATGTTCCGTTTTCGTGTTTTATTGTTCATCACGAGCCACGTGCTTTTCCATGGCCTTGCTACGGCGAAGCCTGCTTTCCTGTAACGCAGCCAACCTACATGCAGAATATATTGGGACACAAGGTTACGACGCAGCAGACGTATTCAAATGGTTATGAAGACGGTCATGGTAATGACTTCTCGGGCCCAGCTGACATCGAAAAAGTACGACAAATCTCGTACATGCCGTACATTCACGTCGGTGCCAACGATGTGGAATTCAGTTTCAACCAACAGGGCAAATTCCAATTTTCGAAGTTGCACACTGCAAACTTCAGCGGAAACGGCGTTTTTTCGAATGCAAGCATGGGCCCGAACAATTCTGCAGGCGATATTACCATGAATGCATACGAAAACAGTGCCGCATTTAGCAGTTTGTACAGCATGCCTCCGGAACCAATCTGGCCTGTTGGTACGGTTGGCGGAAGCGAAGTACACGAAAACAACTATGTGGCTTTCGCGATGATGACGTCTGCTCCCACGCCGTATTTGATCCACTCATCTCAATCTGGAATATCCATTCTGAAGATGTTTGTCAAAGATGTTCGGAATAGCTTAAATGAAATCACACCCTGGCAGACACTGAAATTTCAAGATTCATTGTTTCATAGACTCGGATACAATTTGATCCAACTGCTTCCCATCGCAGGTCAAGTGAATACGCAATTCAACTCAGGACTGTACAACAAATACGCTAGCTTTGAAGCCAGTATGACAGATATTTTTAACAATTTGGTAAAACCATTCACTACAAATGCACAAATCGATGCTGCCGATATGCCCGCATTGGTCAATGGATTCGGAAGTCAAACAGCAACAACTACAAATCAAGATTTTCCGATGCCAATGTATAATTTAGGCGCAGTTGTTTCCAAATTGAAAGCGGCTACTCAGGCGGTTTCCGACGTACTACAAACAAAACGTCTCGCGAGTAAATTATCATATCCATACCTTGTTTTACGCTCTAATATTGCAAATGCATGCACCCCTAGTTACATCGGAGGTCCAGATCAAAACTCTTTATTAGACGCGGTAGCTTATTTAACGGTGAGCTATCAGACAGATGATTTTCAGTTTACGCTAGATTCACCATTAATTTTTACAGTTTTGCGCCCATACACCCTGACCAGTATAAAAAGCTCCATTCACTTTCCAAACGGAGAGCTGGCAGATTCCATTTTATCGGACAATTCTGCAATAATCTATAAAATCGTCTATGCCAACCCACCTTCTCCTAATTTGCCTCTTACAAATAAGCAAAAAGAAGAAGAAGAATGAAAAAAAATCAAATAAAACATGCCACAGAAAACCATCTCGAAACGTAACACGCGCAACAAGCACGTTGCACAGGGAAACACCATAAACATGTATTTCAGGAAGATTGTACCGCTCACCGAGGAAGAATTGCTCAAACAGGATGAGGAGGAACTGGCAAAAATCTGTTTTTGAATGCTCTTTTTTTGCCTTCTTGTAACAGTCAGAAACCACTAATCGTAAACATTATATTGATCGTTTTCATAATACCAGAACCTTCTTTGCCTTTTTCCTTGCGTTTTGACCGCCTTAGCGAGTGCACGCGAGAAAAGTGGTGGGACTGCATTGCCTATAAGCTTGAATTTGTCACCATTTGAAAGGCATAATGAAAACAAGAAGCTATCGGGAAATGACTGCAAACGCGTTCTCTGCTCAAATGTAGGAAAGTAGAAATTGCCATCCTTTTCGTAATACATCGCATGCGTTTGCGTAGTCAAGGTCGGTGCAGGTCTGTCCATGTACATTCGCTTGTAAGAAGCACCAAAAGATTCCTTTTCGCCTCGCAGTCTTGCCAAATGTCCTTCGGAAGTCACTGCCTCTTCTGAAGGATGCGGTAAAATTGCAAATGCCTCGTTAATACTCGTTTCGTGTTCGACTTTTGCAACATCCGAAAAAGAAAACGAAAGATCTGGCTCACTGACAAAGGTGCTTTGCCAGCCAATAAATGTAGCTACCAAGATGGTCCGTTTCCTGTGCTGTGGCACACCATAATCTGAAGCATTCATCACTTTATACTTCACATCGTAATGCGCCTTTTCTAAAGCAGTGACTGCCATGCGAAATTCTTTCGTATTTATGGTTTCCTGCGCATTTTCAAATACGATTAGCCTTGGATGATGTGCAATTGCCAATTTCATCGAATGCAAGTATAATCTCCTCGTTTTCTTGTTATGCCTTGTCGGATTTGCACGCGAGTAACCAAGACACGGTGGACCCGCAAGAATCACATCGAAATGACCATCCATCAAAGCGTTAATCGATTTAAGCTGCGAAATATCTGTTTGAATCGTACGGCAATGGAAATTGTAGCGAAAGGTATCGCATGCGATTGAATCGTTGTCGATACCAAGTTCAATTTTGAAGCCTTCCTGAGCAAATCCGAGTGACAAACCGCCTGCACCACAAAACAAATCCAACACCTTCAACTTCTTCGAAGCAGATACTCGATTAGGATCGCTCAACGGTGTAAGAGTGTGCAGCTGCTCGTTCTTGAAACGAATATCACATAGCTCGTAAGGAAAGCAGTTGTAACATTCCCAAAATTTGTTGTCGATAAATGCCTGCTTATATGCAATGCAGCACATCTGTTCGTGCTTTCGCAATACTCTTTGCACCTCTTTGCTCTCATGCTGCATTGCTACGTCCCTGCATGCCCATGCTTCTTGAGTGAAGTAATGTTTGAGTGGAACATACTCAGCGCGGTAATGGTCGAATTCGACAAATATGTCACGCGCGGCGCGCAGAGTCTTGTTCCCAAACTCTTTGTCACCTTCCCTCCTGTGCCACTTTTGGATTTTGTACACGTACTTCCTGATCATCTCCTCACGTAGCGCGTATCCATGTGGTAGAGTCAGGCTGCAAATATCTTCGAACTGATAGCTATAGCGATATGCACGCGCCCTTTCATCCTCCGACGCCATCGACAGCAGCAGCGACAGCCGCATCGACACTGATGTGCCAAGAGCGATGGGGGTCGAGGTGGGGCGACAGCAGAACAGCAGACACACACACTTCGTTTCTTCCTTCTGTGTGTCTTTTCACCACACCTTTCACAAACAACACAGTACAACAAGACACATTCGTGACCCCTTTCGTTGCACAATTCGCACAATTCGCATGCACAATTCGCATGC
>VMHT01208108.1_pt1 | contig 11923 bp, 9 predicted proteins | sample 4693611 | NCBI WGS metagenome assembly VMHT01 (sample SAMN12280063, study PRJNA550983) | marine metagenome | isolation source: seawater sampled from same location over 5 years 0.02-0.2 micron viral filtrate | place: USA: collected off the coast of southern California halfway between the port... ...
GGTGTAGATTTGCCAGTTTTAACTGATGAAGTAAGGGCTGTAATGGATCGCATGATAGCTAGTGAAGAACAGATTATAGAGTCACAACGTGTGTATGGTATGAAAGCTATGTTTACTACGCAAGAAGAAAGTGGAATGGATAATAAAACATGGCAAGAATATACTGCTGCTATAAAACAAGCACAGGATGTTGCCATTGATAAGCTAAGTAAATCTAGTATGAGACAAGTAAAATGGTTGTCAAATGCTAGAAGTAGAGTATTAAAAGATTTACAAAAAGAAGTTAACACTACACGCAAAACAGTAATTGCAGAAGAAACTGCAAAAGCAGAAAATGAACAAATATATAGATTACAAAAATATTTAAAACGTGGTGAAACTATTAATGATCAAGGTGAAAAAGTTGTAGTTAAAGAAAATTACAAAATAAATGCAGATAGTATAAAAAATATTTTGCCATTTTATGACGATGCAGCAGCAACTGCATTGATTAAACAACTTGGTACAGGTAAGTACGGCATGGTTTCTAAAAACGGTATGCCAGTGCAAATGGTTGCAGAAATGTTTGGATACGAAAATCCAATAAATATGCTTGATGCACTTGTAGATTTAGAACCAATAAAAAATGTTATTAAAGAAAGAACAGATCAACGCATGGTTGACGAGTTTAGTAATTTAACAGATCCACGACAACAAGAATTAGAAGTACAAGAAGCATTACATAACGAAGCTAGAGCAAGATTTATTGCAACTGAATTAAGATTTTTAGCTACTGTAATGCAACCACAACGATTACAAGTAGCAGCAGCAAAACAAGTAGCAAAAGATATATTAGCTAAGAAAACACTTAGAGAAGTAAGACCTACATTATTTGCACGACAAGAAGCTAAAGCAACTAAGGCAGCAGAAAAAGCAATGCGTGAAGGCGATAATCAAGCAACAATACAAGCTAAAAAAGCACAATTGTTAAATAACCAATTAGCAAAAGAAGCTGTAGAAATACATAGACGTTATGACAAAGCAACTGCAAATTTTAAAAAAATATTTAAACCAGATGAAAAATTAGCAAAAACAAGAAATGTTGATATGGTTAGTGCTGCAAAAACTATATTAGCTAGTTATGGTTTTGGCCCTGCCGTAAAATCACCAAACGTATATATAGAAAAACTAAAAAAATATAATGAAGATTTATATAAAGAGTTAAAACCTATAATTGATGATCAATCAAATCTTAGAAACACTACTAATATTTTTAAAGAAGTTGATGAAATTACAAAACTAAAAGATATAAAAGATTTAGCAGTAGAAGATTTTGACACATTAGATGAAGTTATACAATCTTTATGGCATCAATCAAGAAGAGAAAAACAAATAATTATAGAAGGACAAAAACTTGAATTAGAGCCTGTTATAAACGAATTGGTAGAACGTATGAATGTTATGCCAAAAGCAAAAATTACTGGTAATACTAAGGCACAAAGTAATCTAGATAAATTGCATTCACAATTGCAAGATCAAAAAGCACGATTAAGAAGAGTAGAACATTGGGCAGATGGTATGGACGGAGCAGACGTTCAAGGAAAAGGCTCTGTATTATTTCGTGAAGGTTTAGAAGCAGGTGCATTCACAAAATATATATGGCGACCAGTAAAAAATAGTCTTACAGAATATCGTACAGCACAAATTAAATTTACAAAAAAATATGCAGATATGTTAAAAGAAGTAGATTTTGGCAATAGTTTGATTGTTGCAAATGAATTTGATACGCCATACACATTTGGTTCAGAAAGTCATGGCAGAGGAAAAGTTGAATTGCTTGGAGCTATGTTGCACACAGGTAATAAAAGCAATTTAAGAAAATTATTGTTAGGAAGAAAATGGGGCAAGAAAAATCCTGATGGCACATTAGATACTAGACAATGGGATGTTTTTGTTAAACGAATGATTGACACAAATATTCTTACAAAAAAAGATTTTGATTTTTTACAAGCTGTATGGGATTTAAACAAAGAAATGTTGCCATTATTGCAGAAAACACATAAAGATGTTTTTGGATATTATTTTAAAGAAATAGAAGCAAGTCCTACTATTAATAAATACGGCACATATGAAGGTGGTTATGTACCTGCTAAAGTTGATCCAGACATAGTTACAGATGCGGAAAGAAATGCAAAATTAGAAGAATTAAAAACTGACTATAAAATGTCATTACCTGCTGTAGGAAAAGGATTTACAAAAACTCGTGTTGAATATAACAAAGCTTTATCTTTGCATTTAAATGCAATGGTCAAACACATAGATGACGCTTTGCGTTTTGCATATGTACAACCTGCAATTACAGATGTATTAAAAATAATCAAAAACAAAGAATTTGAAACTGCATTAAATGATGTTAATCCATCTGCAATAGATTATATGTTGTTGCCTTGGCTAAACAATTCTGCACGACAAAGAACAATGTTGCGTGGAGAAAACATTCCAGCAGATAATTTCTTTAGAGCATTAAAAAAACGTACTGGGGTTAGTATTATGTTTGCTAATTTTCAAAATGCTGTACAACAATTTACTGGTAATTTTTTATCTTCAATAAAAGTTGAAGGAAAATTTATGCGTAGTGGTTTAAAACAATATTATGGTAACCCAAATAAAACTCAACAATTTATTGCAGAGTTATCACCTTTTATGAATGATCGTCAAAAAAATCAAATGTTTGATATACAAGATACATTAAATGATTTAGTTATAAATCCAAGTAAATACGAAAAAATACAAGCGTGGACTAATAAGCACGGATATTTTATACAACAGGCATTTCAAAACCAAGTTGATAGCGTTGTATGGATAGGATCATATAATCAATTTTTTGCTAAAAAACCTGCATCTATGCCAGATGCTGTAGCACAAAAAGAAGCTATAGCACAGGCAGATGCAAATGTACGTTTAACACAAGACAGTTTATTACCAGAAGATAGAGCAGCATTTCAAACTGACACAGCAATGGTTCAATCATTACTTCAATTTACAGGTTTCTTTAATACAGTTGCAAATTTAAATGCCACACAATATAAAAAATTAATTAATGACATGGGATATAAAATTACAGGTCAAGGTAAAGAACGATTGATATATACATTTATGTTTGGTATGTATATGCCAGCCGTTGTTTCAGCTATTATTGTTAATTTTTTTGGCGGTAACTTAGGTGATCAAGATGAAGACGGATACCTTGATGAAATATTTGATATGTTTTTTGTTGAACCATTAAAATTTGGATTAGCTTTTGTACCACTCGGTAACTTATTAGCAGTGCCATTTAATGCTTTAAATGACAAACCATATGATGATCGTATACAAACAAGTCCATCTATTTCAACATTAGAGAGTGGATCTGTTGGTACTTTTCGTGCGTTTCAAGCTTGGTTTAGCGATGAAAAAGAAGTAACAGGTAGACACGTTAGAGATGTATTTACATTTATGTCTTTACTAACTAATACACCACTAACTGTATTAGGAAGACCTTTTAGTTATGCAGTTGATGTTAGCAAAGGAAGAGTAACACCAGATGGCCCATTAGATTTTCTTAGAGGTATACTTACAGGTAAAACAGGACGTAGGCAAAGAAATTAAAGGTGTGACCGTAATACAAAGAATCAGTTGTAACCTTAATAAATAGGTAAAACAGTTTTTATTTCATGGCAATAAATACTACGACACGCCAAACTACTGCGTTTACTAGTGGAAATAATTTTGCTTTTGCTTTTAAAGTTTATGAAGTTGGCGATGTAAAAGTTATACAGATACAAACTAGTAATGGTGCAGAAACAGTATTAACAATAACTACAAATTATACTGTTACTCTTAATGATGATCAGGATGGAAATCCCGGTGGTACGGTAACTTTAGTTTCTAGCGGTAATGCACAAAATTTAGCAAGTGGATATAACATTGTTATTACATCTAAAGTTAGTCCATTACAACAAACAGAAATAACAAACCAAGGTGGATTTTTCCCAGAAGTTATAAACGATGTATTAGATAAAGCTGTAATTTTAGATCAACAACAACAAAGTGTTATTGATAAGACTATAAGATTTCCTATAACACAAACTGTTGGTGGTTTAGAAATAACAGAAAATGCAACTGATCGTGCTAATAAATCTTTTCGTTTTGATAGTTCGGGTGATTTAGAACTTTATAATCAATCAAGTGTAAATGAATTTACAACAGCAGAAAAAAATAAATTAGCAGGTATAGAAGCATCTGCAACAGCAGACCAAACTGCTTCTGAGATAAGAACTCTTGTAGAGTCAGCAACAGATTCTAATGTATTCACAGACGCAGACCATACAAAACTAAACGCGATTGAAGCTAGTGCTACTGCTGATCAGACAGGAGCAGAAATAAAAACAGCTTATGAAGCAGAATCTAATACTAATGCTTTTACAGATGCAGAAAAAACTAAGTTAAGTGGTGTAGCATCTTCAGCTAATAACTATTCAATATCTTCTGACTTATTAGATGAAGATAATATGGCTAGTAATTCTGCAACCAAAGCAGCTAGTCAACAGTCAATTAAAGCTTATGTAGATGCAAATAGTGGTACTACTAATTTAACTTCTACTGCTAACGGAACTTCTCTAACTGTTGAATCTAGTTCTGGTAATAATGCAAGTCTTCCAGCAGCCACTACATCTGCTTGGGGTGTGATGACAGATGATGATAAAACTAAATTAGACGGAATAGAAACTAATGCTACTGCGGATCAGACAGCAGCAGAAATAAGAACTCTTGTTGAATCAGCTTCTGACAGTAACGTATTTACAGATGCCGATCATACTAAGTTAAATGCTATTGAAGCTAGTGCAGATGTTACTGATGCCACTAATGTAGATGCTGCTGGTGCAGTAATGAATAGTGACAGTACAACTGCTGGTATGAGTTTTGTTGTAGATGAAGATAATATGTCATCAAATAGTGCGACAAAAGTTCCTACGCAACAATCAGTAAAAGCATATGTTGATACAGAAGTAGCTGGTGTTGTTGATTCTGCTCCATCTGCACTAAATACTTTAAATGAACTTGCTGCTGCACTTGGTGATGATGCAAATTTTTCAACTACAATTACAAACTCAATTGGCACAAAATTGCCTCTAGCTGGCGGCACAATGACAGGAAATATTGTCATGTCGAGTTCACAAACTGTTGATGGTAGGGATTTATCTGTAGATGGTACAAAGTTAGATGGTATAGAAGCTAGTGCAGATGTTACTGATGCAACTAACGTAAATGCAGCAGGTGCTGTTATGAACAGTGACCTTGATGGCAAAGGTGAACTATTAGTCGGTGATGGGTCAGGTGATCCTACTGCTTTAGCTGCTGGTACTAATGGCTATGTTCTAAAGGCTAATAGCAGCACTGCAACAGGTCTTGAATGGTCTGCTGCTGGTTCTGGTGGTGATGTAAACCAAAATGCTTTTTCTAATATTGCAGTCTCAGGTCAAGATACCGTAGCTGCTGATAGTGCAACAGATACTTTGAATATTGCTGCTGGCAGTAATGTCACCATAACAACTACTGCTGGAAGTGATACTGTCACTATTGCTTCTACAGATACAAACACTACTTATAGCGTTGGAGATGGTGGTCTTTCACAAAATAACTTCACTGATGCGTTAAAAACAAAACTTGATGGTATAGCTGCAAGTGCAAACGTAGGTCTTACTGATATCGTTGGTGACACTACACCACAATTAGGTGGAAATTTAGATGTTCAAGCTCGTGAGATTACTACAAGCACAACTAACGGTAATATTGTTCTTAATCCAAACGGTGAATTTGGTGTAGTCAGAATTAAAGGTGATAGTACTAATAGTATTGATGGAACACTAGAACTTAGGTGTTCATCAGACAGTCATGGGGTAAAAATTAAATCACCACCCCATAGTGCAGCACAAAACTATACATTGACTTTGCCATCCAGTATTGTAAATGGTGCTTTCTTAAAGACAGACTCTAATGGTGGTTTAAGTTTCGCAACCCCTACAGACACCAACACACAATTATCTAACGCAGAAGTTAGAACTGCTGTTGAAGCAGCATCTGACAGTAATGTGTTTACTGATGCAGACCACACTAAACTTAACGGTATAGCAGCTTCTGCTAATAACTATGTCCATCCAAATCACTCTGGAGAAGTTACTTCTACTGCTGATGGAGCTACTGTTATTGCAGATAACGTAGTTGATGAAGCAAACCTCAAAGTAAGTAATACACCTACTAATGGTTATGTATTAACGGCTCAATCAGGTAATACTGGAGGTCTAACTTGGGCAGCACAATCAGGTGGTGGTGGTACATTTACAGTTCAAGATGAAGGAAACAGCACTGGTGATGCTGCGGATACTTTAAACTTTGTAGGTACTAATATTGCTGTTACTGGAAGTGGATCTACCAAAACAATTACTCTTACCAGTAGTTCGGGTTTAGCTAGTGATGCTTACAACAATACTATTGGTGGTACAGATGCACTTACAAATGCAGGTAGTGGTACAAATGCTAATACAGCTTTTGGTAAACAAGCTTTAACAGCACTTAATGGAGGACAATATTCTGATGCTTTTGGTTATCAAGCTTTAAGGGTTGCTACTACTGGAATTTATAACGCCAGTGTTGGTTGTTTTTCTGGATATAATATTACAACAGGAGGGAGTAATTCTACATTTGGATATTACTCTGGTAACAACATTACTACAGGATCTAATAATATTGTTATTGGTAATAGTACAACCGCTTCTACAGCTACGGTTTCCAACGAAATTACTTTGGGTAATAGTAGTATCACCAAGTTTAGAGTTCCGGGTTTAAATTTTGTAATTAAAGACAGCACAGCTACAGATAATTATGTTCTAACAGTTGACTCAAATGGAGAGGCAGGATGGGAAGCTGCATCAGGTGGTGGCGGAGGTTTAAGTTCTGACGCACAGAATAATACTGTTGGCGGTAGTAATGCTGGTGACAGCATCACTAATGGTACTAATAATACTTTTTTCGGTTATAACGCTGGAACAGCAACTACTGCTCAAAATAGAAGCACTGCTTTTGGAAGTGAAGCTTTAGCCGCTGCAACTACAAACTCTGGTGACAACAGTGCTTTTGGGCATGAAGCAGGAAAAACAATTACTAGCGGAACTGCCAATACTTTATTGGGGAGAAGGGCTGGTCAATCAATTACAAATGAAACTGGCAATGTTGTCGCTGGATTCATGGCTGATACCGAAGGTAGTTATAATGTTATATTAGGGCAACAAGCTGGTCAAAATAGTACAGGTGGCAATAGTGTTGTTATTGGTACTTTTGCTGGACAAGATTTTACAGGTGCTAGTAATCATTATATTGGTTATCAATCGGGGAAAGATGCCACTTCTTCAACTGCAAATGTATGTAATGGGAGAGAAAGTGGTAAAGCACTCACTTCGGGTAGTTACAACACTTGTCTAGGACATGAAGCTGGAAAAGCTTTAACCACTTCTGGTTATGGAGTATATATTGGTTATAAGGCTGGAGAAACATACAGTAGTGAAAACCAATTTGGAGCTTCTGCTGTATGTGTTGGAGCACAAGCTGGTGCAACTGCAACAGGTGTTAAGAATACACTTATAGGTACTAAAGCTGGTCAAAATATAGGATCAGGAAGTAATTGTGTAATTATAGGAAACGAAGCTGGACTATTTGGAAGCGGTAGCTATAACGTTGCAATAGGAGGAGGAACATTAAGTGCAGCATCAGGTGCTGGTTCTAACAATGTTGCAGTAGGATTCAATGCTGGAAATGATGTAACTACAGGCGATGACAACACTTTTATAGGAACAAATGCCGGTGATACTGTAACAACTGGTGATAACAATATTGCTTTAGGACATGATGCAGCCCCTAGTTCTAACACAGTATCTAATGAAATCACTTTAGGTGATTCCAATATTGCTACCTTACGTTGCAATGTACAAACAATCAGTTCACTTTCAGATAGAAGAGATAAAACAAATATCAATACTCTTGATCTTGGTTTAGATTTTGTAAAATCTTTAAACCCTGTCAAGTTTAAATGGGAAACCAGAGATGGTAATGGAAAAGATGGATCGTACGAAGCTGGCTTTATAGCACAGGACTTCCAGCAATTACAAAAAGATAATGATGCTGATTATCTTAAACTTGTTATGGATACCAACCCTGACCGTTTAGAAGCTTCTTACGGTAAACTTATACCAGTTCTTGTCAAAGCGATTCAAGAACTTACAATAGAGGTTGAAACACTTAAATCAAATGGCTGAACGTACTACTGATGAGGTTGCAACTATCTTCACTAATGCTGGAGATAGCGTAACTGTAATTAACGAACTTGCTGCTTTGTCTTCTCTAACAGATGAACAAAAAGATGAAGTAAAGAGAAACGTTGAACACCTTGAAATTATCAAGGCTTACAAAAAAGAAGATGGTACTACTAGTATCTGGGGTAGTGAAGACTTTACAGCACAGGATGCTGCTGTAACATTAGGCAAGACCAAATATTAACTTATGCCTAGAAAAACAACAGAAGAACTTCAACAAGAACTTCAAACGTTACAGAAGAACTTTGACGAAGCTGTACAGGTTCAAAAAAATTGTCAGAACAGAGCTATTGCTATCAATGCAATCTTAGCTGATAGAGCAGAAGAAGAACCCGAAAAAAAGAAAACAAAAAAGGAATCTTAATTAGGACTTGTCCTGTCTGCGGTAAATCTTTTGACACAATGGAACAAAGAAGAATTTATTGCAGTGGTGCTTGTAAAACAAGATCATGCAGATCTAAAATTGTTACTTAAGTTTTTCTTGCAACTGCCTAGTCATTAAACTCATAGTGACATAAAGAGGGCTGATTGCTACGATAAGAAACAATACGACTACTGACATAAGTGCTGTAGCTCGTGCTATCTGTTCTTTAATCATGAGAAAAGTTTTAGACATTATTACCATCGTAACTGGAATTCTTATGTTAGGAATTTTAGGCGGTGGTTTTTTTACATACAAGTATGTCCAATCACCCCAATTCCAAAAAAAATTATGGATAAGGTACTTGGCGAAGTCCAAGGATTAATCCCAGATGTACTTGGCAATGCACTACCTGATATGACAGGGCCATCAATACCAACACCATCTCCTATGAAAGAATTAAAATTTTAATTGGAAATACCTGAGATACATATACCTGATGTTCACATCCCATATACCTATGTGCCTGACTATAACCATTCAAATGTACAAGTTATAGGTTGCACTTACTACCACAGAGATACAAAAAATACAGGCAATAGAAATTTATTAATAGAAGATTCTAATGGTGTAGTGTCAAATTGTCCGTACCCTAGTTATAACCCATTAAATTATGTACCAGATCAATTAATAATTACTGAAGAGATGCCTAATCTTGCTAATGAAGGTGAAATGCCAACAAGCGAAACACCACAACCTGAAATACCTAAAGACAAAAAAAAAGAAACTGAATACAAACCTTGTCCTCCTAGAAATGCACCATTTAGAAAAGGAGATTTTAAAAACGAGCTTCGTATTGAAAGACTGTTAGACTATGAAAAAGACGTATCAGATGGTTCTTGTAATGCGGTCTGGGAAAAAGTACCTTTTGTCGATCAATACATCCCAACGGCTAGCGTGGTTGTCTCTACTATTTTTATCGCTAGTGTGGCTGCGACTACACCTATTATTATCCAGCTTATAAAACCTTTGATCAAGCAACTTATAAAGAAGGTTACTTCTCGGAAGTCAAAGAATGAGAGTGAGGAATTACCTGACCGGGAGGAACTGTAACTGCAATACCTTCACATATAGATGCATACTTACCAGTAAAAGTTACACCTAATTTTCCCTGCTCACCACATACCTTAAGCCTAAAAAGGGCAAGCTCTAATTTTCCCTTTTCATATAATAATTTTTGATTTTTTATATTTACCTCTGTTGCCTGATGGCATAGTGCAGGTGCTTTGCCTAGCGGAATACTAAACTGTGCTGATATACCGTAGTTTAAATTGTAGTTATCTTTTTCAAACCTTGGTGTTTCTTGGACATACTTGATAGCACCTGTATCTTCGTCATAAATATTTTGTCTAGTCACAGTTTCTTTAGGACGATTAAATGACCATGCATCAGTTACATAAGGAGTAATGGTAAGGCTAGGAGAACTACAAACAATACCTTGACTCATCCTAAATTGTGGAGTTGAGCTAGGAGCAATCATAGTAGCGTTGTTATTAACTGTTCCCTGTGCGTTGCTAGAGGGGCTCGCAACGGTTGTATTAGCTAAAACTTTACTTGGACATAACAATAATAAAATTACTGCCCAAACGTAGTTTCTACGGTGGTGGTAGTGGTTGTGTTTATTGTGCGATCTATTGTAGTTATTGTGTCTAGTCCGGGAGAAATTATTGACTCGACCAAACTGAAAGGTTGACCTGCGTTTACTATTTTCCATCTAGGCACACTTTCCAACGTAGGACTTGTATATGAAAAGTTAATCCCATTAACTGTTTGCGTAGCTTCTGCGGTAGGAATAGCATTAATATAACCATTGACATCCGCACTCTCTATGTTCGTGCCTGAGACGCTTAGAGAGTACCCTGTACGAAACTGATGAGATACCACCTGCTCTGTTATTACACTTTGTGTTTGGGAATTTGTGCTTGAAGATCCTGTACGAAAGGTTGGTACTACTGGGTTTGCAAAGATTTTGAAAGGAAATATTATTAAAAGTAGCAGCCAAAATTTAGTCAATGGTAATGGTTACTGTTGTTGATCCTATGCAACTAGAGCCTGATCCAAATGCACCACTACAAGTATGAACACCTGACGATAAAGAAGTCATAGCACCTGATCCTAAAGTACCTCCACTACCTATTGTTGTTTGTCCTGATAGATGAGGTAATGCTGCTATGCCTGATGAAGGAGTAATTGCACTTGGAGTAGCATCCCCCATATTTATAGCTTCCGTTAACGAAAACGCTGACCCTGCTGTAGTGACTGATTTATCAGTTTGTATAAGAGCCGGAACACCTGCGGTTAAACTGCCTATATTTAAACCACCTATTTGTTGTGCCGTAGTAGATCCACCACTAGTAACTGAAGGAGTTATGTTGTTACCTGATATTGAATATGTAGTACCCAATTTATTTGTTACAGAGTACGGCATGTCTACACTTATCTGTGCAGATGTCGTAAATTTTTGAGTGATGTCTGCTAATGCAACAGTAGGGCTGAACAATAGCAGTAGTGCAAATAGTTTTTTCATTTTTTTGGTTTGGGATCTACTATTTCCGCATTTTCAATACGAAGCGGAGTCTCAATTCTAATCGTTTGGTAATTACCAGACTGTGATGCTAGTAACGCTTCTACTTCCTTTTTGTTTAATGGTTTTTCATCTGGTTTAAATGTACCGTCACCTCTTTTCTTAGCACCTTCCAAACCAAAACTGGCTAATGCTCCTGTCAGCAAACTTGCAGGAAAAGTTATATCTTTGGGTTCGTTACTGTAACCGGGTAAAGATATGTAGTTAAGGGATACTATAAAACCACTCCAAGCAACAACACTAAGTCTTACGATTACAGATATGAAAGCTAACTGTTCTTCTTTATCAGTAATGTTTTCTTTTAATTTTTGTAATGGGCCTTTTTTAATTTCTTCTGTCATAACTAGTTTTATTAGTCATACTATACATAATTACCTATTTACGCAAATGACAGAGGTACAAGCGATGTTGATAGGAGCAGCAGCTACTGCTTTTGTTATGGTTTTATCTAACATGAGTAACCGTAGAGAGAAAACTATTATTGATATCTACACTAGATTAAACAAGTTGTCGCAAGCGGTTAGCAGAATAGAA
>VMHT01214273.1_pt1 | contig 11922 bp, 6 predicted proteins | sample 4693611 | NCBI WGS metagenome assembly VMHT01 (sample SAMN12280063, study PRJNA550983) | marine metagenome | isolation source: seawater sampled from same location over 5 years 0.02-0.2 micron viral filtrate | place: USA: collected off the coast of southern California halfway between the port... ...
GGATACGTATTGCAGCTGGGCTTGCTGGTATGTTGCCTGATGTAAAGACTACATTACCACCACCTGTTGTTGTATAGCTGGTTATATTATAGTGACTGCCAGATGTCTTTAAGACGCCATCTACATCGACTTTAATATCAGCTTCTTGGATGGAAGGGAAGGAAAACGACTTAGTTGCGTTTCCATCCCCAGTGTAATCTACGAATGTTGTTGCCATTATTTAGGTATGTTGAGGATGTTCGCTGTTTGTCGTTGTTTTCGTATTTGTTCGAGTTTGTCACGACGTTGCTCTTCTATTACTGCAAGTATATCTGATTCGTTCTTGATAGAGTTCCAAGCAATTCTACGAGCTTTTTGAAACATTCTATCTATTTGTCTATTATGCCAGTAATCTCTAGCATCAAAGTCTGCACGTCTACCAGATTTTATATCTGAGTACATTTGCTCCATAGAAGCAGCGGCTTTTGGATTAGCTGCTAATTTATCTAATTGACGTTGTAAGTTTTGTAAACCAATAGCTCGTTGAAATTTAGATCTAATTTCTGGTGTATCTGTCAAGTTTGTACTGTCAGGTGCATAGTATGTGGACTGTCTTAGATCATAACCACTATCAAATAAGAACGCTCTACCGGGACTTTGTTCTAAATTAAGACTTATAGGGCTAGTTGCATTGTATGCACGAGTCATGAAATCCCAATCGTCAATAGCTCTACCATTAAGCATATCATATTTAATAGGTAGTGGATTAGCTAGTGGGTTAATACCAGTCAAACCTTCAAAAAATGTGTTACGGTTACGTATAGACTGTATTACACCTGAGTTTAGTTCACGCATATAAGGTGTAAATAACTTACCTAATTCATTACGTAAACCAGCTAAAGGTACACTGTTGTTAATTAAACTACCAGATATACGTCCAATCTGTCCACGTCTACCACCAAATAAATCTACAAAGGACTGTATACCAGCTAAGTAAGATTTACTTGTAACTGCCTGAGCTATAACTAATGATATTTTACCAAGTTCATTTTCTGTCCACTCTTCACCCATAAGTTCACTTGCATCACCTATGTCAGCTATTGTAGACATAATAAGGTTAAACGGTTCAAAGTTATCATAACCTACACGTACATCACCTAGTTTAATTGTTCTAGGTTCCCATCTACTATCAAGCCACATCTGACGTTTCTGTCTATCAACGGGTCCATTACCATGTAAGTCACCACGCATCCAAGCTTGTACAGCTGTAAATGTAACAGCAGCACCGATAGATAATCTACCTGTTTGTAAAGCTCTAGCGTTAGCTAATTCTTCTGGTGTAAATATACCATACTTATTAACACTTGCTAAATCATTAGGATTAGCAAATGCTATATCATTAAACTCTTTGACTAAAAAGTTAAACCCCGGTGTATACTTCCCCGTTAAAGAAAGTCCATTTACTCCAGTTCTAGCAAACAAAAAGAATGGTTTAGCTAGTGGTGTAGCGGAAAATACATCGTTTAATCCTTTCGCAAAACCTGTAAGATCTTGTGTAAGTGTAACTTCTTTACGTGCAAACAAAGTTGCTTCATCTACTATATTACCAGCAGAGTCAAAGACTTGCCCATAAAAGTCATCTTCGTATGCTTTCATTAACTCTTTTGTAATCTTAGGAGTTTGTATACCATTGTTTTGTAACTCTAAAGCATTACGCATAGCTTTTTCACGCATCTTAGCACGACCTAATATGTACGCAAATGCGTCATCAGTTGCAGCCATAAGCTTAGTAGAGTAAGTCAGCAAGTTAGCATTGTTTGCATTACGTGCTAAATTAGCTACACGAAACGCTGCTACTTCTCCGGGATTAGCTCTACCACTATCTTCTGCCCAACGGCGTAATATTTCCCAGTTGTCATCGCCCTGAGAAAACTCAGAGAAACGTGTCTTAATAGTTCTTATATCACCTTTCCAGTAAGCATTAAGCTTTGTTTTAAATAGTTGTAGTGACTCAGGTACAGCTTCTATCATAGCATTAACACTAGCTAGACTAGCTCGCATCGCAGCAACTTCTCCAGTAAATGGAGCTTTTAGTGTGTAACCTAAAGCTGTAGCTAAAGGTCTTAAAAATGTTGCAGCAGATGTACCCATAATTGCTCGGACTGGAGTTTTAGGTCCAGACAAAACACTGTGAGTCATAACTCCTTCTAGTTCTCTTATCATTACACCTGTACGATCAGGTGCATTTACATCTAATTTACCACCAAGTATTAAAGTACGAGCCCATCTATCAAAGTCATCTAGTGTGTTAACATTTTCCATCATAGAAAAAGCTTCAAACAACGCATTTATCATGTCATCATTATCATCATCTTTTGCTATTTTTAATACGGACATAATAGATTCTCTAGCATCTACCATTTCTTTGCTTACAGCTTCTTCAACAGTTTTTTTAGTTTTCTTAGCTGCACCTAATGCTCTAAATGAATCAGACTTTACAAATCTAGATTTCTTTGTTTCATATAATGCAGTTAACATTGTATCTACAATCTGTTTAGCTGGTCCATCTACATCGTCAAGACTTACTAAATCAGCTATTTCTCTACCAGCAATACCAGTATCTCTTAGTTGTTTTAGTAATGTACCTAGTATTAAATCAGCTGTAACTACATTTTTAGATGTCCATACTTCTTGATTATCTATAACATCATTTGTTTCAAACAATTCTTTTAGATATTCTTGTGGTGTCATATCTACAGGATTTCTTCCCTGTGTTACACGTTGATGTGATTCTATTGACTCTTTAAACTTTTCAGCTAATGCCTGTCTAGATCCTTTGGCAGCGTCTAGTTCTTTTGCAAACTTTTCACTACTTACTAATCCACGAAATATACGTTCTACTGTTGCATCATCTGTACCACCGTACTGTGCTATGCTTTCACGTTCTACTGGTGTAGTAACAGAACCTGTAGATCCATCTTCAGATCCCCAGTCTTTACGTGTTTTAGATAGTTGTTGTCTAGCAACTTCTGGGTCTACTTCTGATACATGTGCACCTTGATGTGGTTGTGCAGATGGTGCGTTTTTATCAGCTCTAAACTCAGCTTCACCACGACGTAACTGGGCTACCCCAGCTTGTACGGTTTGATTTTTGAGACTTTTGTTTCGTTTTGTTATCTGATCAACAGCTTCTTTACTACCTTTTTTAAGTGTGTAAGCTAAACCGTCGAATATTAGACCTATACCCATACCTTCTACGATGTTTTTTACTTTCATCATTATAGGATGGTCAGTCTCTTTAGTACTTATAGGTGTATCTACCCAACCATAACGGTCACGTAATGCACCTAATGCGTTTTGCTCATCTGATTCTTTAGATACAAGATCAGACACAGCTCCAACAGCTGCACCTCTAGCTACAGTACTACCAGCTAAAGCTGTAAGCCCTGCTGGTATGGTTACTAAACCAGAAGCTACAGCTCCTTTTGCTGCTAATATTGTACCAGCTGCCATAGAACCAAAGTGTATTAGTCCTCGTAGCTGTTTACCCCACCACGTTTTTGTTTCGATTGGGTTATCGTAAGAATTAAAAGGAGTCCAGTCTGGCCTGTATGTCCCTGTTTCTAACCTTTGTCGTTGCATTTCACCAGACAAAGCATCTGCTGTGCGTTCTGGGAATGTAGCTAGTGATGAAGCGGTATCTTGCAACCCACCAGATAAGATGGATTGCCCTTCTTTGATGAGAGCCTTGGCTCCCCATGTATCAGCATTACGAGGATCATATGTAACATCGGCAGCTTGCTGCTCGATTTGCTGTTCAGCTTGCACTGATGCCTCTTCTGCTTGTCTACGTTCGTTGTATGCGTCTGAGATTTTTAATGCTTCTTGTTCCAGATTATCTAAGTCATTATCATCAAACTCGATACTATACTTTTCACTCATTATCTTCTAGATCTTTTTTTAGGTTTTGGTTTTTCTTTTTCTATAGGAGTGGGGATTTCGTTTATTATAGCAGACATAACATCTTCTTGTATAACATGTGGTCTACTAAAGTAAGGAGCATCTTTTAATGCTGGCATAAATTCTTCAAGTGCTGCTTGTTCAACATCTGTAATTCCAGATAAACGCCATGAGAAATCTCCGTCTATTTCGACACCTCTTATAGAGTTCATCTTTTGTAATTTAATGTGCCATAGTAATGCCATGACTTGGCTTTGGCTATCTTCTGTAAATGGTTTATTGAGTAGCCCTTCTAAAACTGGTTTCATGCCGTTACCAGCATATGTAAATGCTTCTTTTAGTTCAGCTTTTGATATGCCATATCTTCCGACATTATCAGCACCTAATCTAATTAAATCTGTAGGTGTTAAAGTATTATTAATCCTTGGTAGCTTTTTAACGCCTTGACCTCTTAGTGTGTAGTAACCATCGTCAATAAATCCTGATCCGTCTGACTTTCTAAGTCTAGCAGCATTTAACATTATGGTACTGTTTTTCTCACCAGTCTCTTCGTTAACTTTATAGAATACATCTATGGAACTATGTGCGTTAGGGTTACGATGTAGTTCGTATAAATCATCTTTACTTAATTTATAGATTTCATTGCTATTAACAATGTCTCCAGTTTTTGGATCTAATCCTCCTGTAGCTATTAATCTATCCATCAGTAATTGCTCTGGTGCAACACCTAATCTTTTAGCAGTATTCACCCAGAAAGGTGTGATAGCAGCTCCAAGATTACCGTCATTCATAGCAGCTCTACTGGTTTCTAAATTAGCTTTTTCAAGAGCTGATGCAAAATTAGATGATGTTATATTACCGGGTTTTGTAAAGTAGTCTGCTGTGTCTATTGCGTCTTGTGCAGTACCTGTATTATATGTAGGTACAACTACATCATAGTCACCAGCTGCAAGTTTAGCTTTTACTACTTTTAATTCACTACCTACTCGAGTACCAAAATCTAAACCTTGATTACCTACTTCGGATTGTTCTACACGTCTCTTAAGATCAGCGTATGCTTTTTCTATAGCTCTGTTGTCTCCTCCGGGTAGTTGGTTACGGGAGTACATTACATCAAGATCTTTATATTTTGCAATTACAACATCTTGTAAATCTGTTTTGTAATCAGCAAGCACATCAGCTTGACCGGGTACAGAATACTTACCATATGATGTACCAAATTTATTACCTGTATGTGATTTAACTCCAGCACTTAGTATACTTTGTGAAAAAGGTTTATCAGGAAATTGTTTTCTCCATTCAGCTGCAATGGTAAGTTGGTCTTTATCTGATATATCACCATTTTCATCTCTGTATGGTGTTACAACTTCATTTTCAAATCGTTGCATTTTAGCAGGCAACAATTCGTCAGGGTCTTCAGTAGCATTATCTATACCTCTATTAACTCTAGCAATTAGACTAGCTGTAAGCGAGCCATTTTTACCAAAGTTAGAATCTTGTAAGGTTGTTTTTTTGTTAGTTCCAGAGTGTTTAAATTCGAATAGACTTTTAAAATCCTCCGCCATAGCAAGTGTAACCTGACCAGTTTTATTAGTAAGATTATTATAAATGTAATCAGCTATGTGTTGCAGACCCTCTGCGTCTGTAGTGTACTGGTTAGCATCTTTAACATACTTTAAAAGTGCTGCGGTATCCATACCTTCGCCAGACGCTAAGTCATCCCTAATTCTATCATCTACTTTATCGTTTAAATTACTTCTAATTTTTATTCTTTGTACTGCTTCCCACTCAAGCATTGCTTTTTCTTTTCTCTTTCTTAGCTCAGGTAAAACATGTTTACGCATATGTTTTTTCCATTGCCTGCTTTGAGTGTTACCACCAGTAGCCTCAAACCTGTCATACAAAGTTATAAGCCAAAGATCTTCTCCTTTGTCCCATACTTCTTCACCTTCAATGCTAGTACCTTTATTTAACCAGTCATTTTTATTTGTGTATGTATTTATAGCACCAAAATTAGGATCTTTAAAATCATCAATACGTAAGTCTTCATCAGATTTTTTAGTAATAAGGACTGCCATATCTGTATCTGTTTTAGTACCTTTTTGAAGTAACTGTCCAGCAGCTTTTGTTACTTCACCATCTAATTCTTTTTCAGCTCTGTCTAATCTTGCCTGTTCTGTTTCATCAAGCTTTTCATTATCTTCTCTTCTTATTTCTGCTACTTTCTCAGCTTGTTCTGATGCTTTTTTAAACTCAGCAGCAGACTTAGCAAAACTAGCTAAAGCTTTGATGTTATCGTCACGATTTTTATAGCGTAGTTCTTCAATTTTCATCATGTCAGAAAAGAAGTCTTTAGTATCCGCTATATTTTTATCTATTTCCTTGTTGACCGCTTCTGCCATATCTGGCGAAGTACGGTCATAATTGGTATCACCCATATTGGGTAATTTATCCCGAGGTGTACCAATGACGGTTCCGAATGATGATGTCATGGTGTCATTAATGTTTTAAAGCTGCTACCTATGCCAAGCACTGATGAAGCTAGACTTAATGCACCACCTAATCTGTTGGTAGGAGGTAACATAACAGGAGCACCGTATGCTGCTGGTATACCTAGATTTTCTCTTGCTTGTGCGTTAGCTGTCATAAACTTACGTCTTCCTAGTTCTTGTGCATATGCCATGTTACGACCATACAGGTTATCCACAATACCTTCTACTTCAGCTCTTTTGCTAAGTAGTGATTTATAATCTTTGAGTCCGAATCTGGTAGATCGTCCACCTTCATCTGTTTTTTTACCAGCAAAGTAAGCACGAACAACATCTTCTTCTTGCTTTCTACCTTTACCTTGAGTATATAAGGCTTGTACGTAGGCATCACTGATGTCACGTGTATACCCTATTACGTTTCGATCTAAAGTTCTCTCGAAAGATGTTTCTTTATTAAAAAACTTTAATTTTTCTTGAGCAAATACAGCGTCTTTCTGTTTTGCTTTTTCTCTGGCAGCAGCTCTTGCTCCAGCGTTAGCGTCTATGCACACGGCAAAATTCTATAAATGGTAAATTGTTTGGTCCGTGTATTACTTTACGTAAAAACTTGAACCCTAAAAATTTAAGTAATTTTAAATGTACTGTATTTCTACAGTCTACTATGTTCCACAAGAGGGGCTCTTCACGGCTATCGACATACCGTTTGGCTTCTCTCGCAAATGTGATGGGATAGCGTTGTATATCTGGTGTACATAACATCCAGATTACTCCGCCTTCTCCTACTCCGGCTAGTCCGGCAGTCTTGCCGTCTGGTACTGTGAAATACACAGCAGAGCCCTCTTGAGCGACGAAAGGTAGGAAGGTAATAGGATCTAACCCGTGACCCTCTGTGACCTCTCTGAAGTCGTCTGAGCGTAGGTTGGAGGCCACCTCTATGGCAGCCTCAGTTGTGATTGGGTGTATGTAATTAGACACGTTTATAATATCGAGGTGAATAGTCTCCTTCCCATGACATAGCTCGTAGCGTAGCTGGTGCTGGATGACTTGATTTTAATGTTATATCTACATTTATATTTCTTTCATATACTGGTACAGTCTTAATGTACTCATCGAGGTATGGTGCATCTGAAACATCATACTCATCTAAAATGCTAGACTCGTATACTTCAGTGTAGTCAGTTTTACCTACACGTTCTAATGTAGTTTCATACAATCCTACTTTACCAAAATGAAACTTAACTCTGTGTATCACAAGTGATGAGTTAAGATCAGATCTAATGTTTTCTCCTTGCTGTGCTGTAGGGTAAATTCTAGGTAACTTAACACTATACTCATATATGTAACCTATTTTTAATGTTACACCTGACCAGTCTCCCGGTAAAGTAAAGCTTGTGGACCCAGTAGAAGTTGGTTTTGCGTACCGACCTACTCGTGTAGCCCCTGCATCTGTATCTACAACAACCAGATTAGTAAATGGATTTGTTACAGTACTTAACCAACTAACACTTGAAAAGGTAGTTAGGTTTGTAGTAGCATTATAACTACCACCACTTATAGTAGTATGGTTATCTATGTTTAGTTGAAAGTCTGTGCCATCTAAAACAATACTAGGATCTGTGTCATCTTGTACAAGTTTTACACTTTGTAAGTAGTAATTAGAATCTAAAAAGAAATACTCATCATCTATAATAAAATGATATATTAAGTTATTCTTAAATGTCCATTTAAACCATGCAGCTTGTGTACGTTTGTCTGTAACTTGAAAGTATCTGTAACCAAAAACAGTGTTAGATCCTGTTTTACCGTACAATACCATAGAGTTTTCTCTAGAGTTAGTTAAGAGATCAATGTCTTTAGGTAGTAATGTAGGTACAATTTTACTTACTTCTACTACATTAGGCTCGCCTTCTCGTGCTACATTAGCCATCTCGTTAAAGCGACTAAACTTGTTAGAGTTGTCAACATAACCTACGGTTGTGCCTAGTGAAATAGGTGCTATATCTTTGTTGTAATTAAATGTAGATATACTTCGCAGTTTAGCAGTGTCAGGGTTTAGTACTGTATCATCTGATGATAACAAGAACTGCTGGTTTGTGCTAAATACTACAAGACCTGTGTTTAGTTCTATACCATCAAACAAGTCTGACGGAAACATAGACGCAGCTGATATATCTATAGAGTCAGCTGCTGATACTGTCAAAGCTGTTTCTATAAAAAAGTCAGGCAGTGCTAATGTTCCGGGTCTAGATAGTATAACGTTTTCACCTGATAAAAATGCTAATCTATTACGAAAAAATAATACCTTGTTTATACGAGCCCCTACAAATGTAGGCATAGGGTTAGTTAAATCGTCACCTACAGTTCTATTTTCATAGTCAAATTGTTTGACAGTAAAAGTTGTACTAGCTGTACGTTGTATAACTATCGGCATGGTAGCATTATCAAAGCCTAGAACTATTCCCGGTTTTGCACATTCTGTCCATGAACCTGTACCATCTTTATTATTTTCCCCATCAAATCGTAGGTAATAATCATCCTCATCTGACATTCTAGAGTTAGAGACTTTGACTATGTATCCATGTCTGCACTGATTAGGAAGTTTAGTTACATCATTAACCGAGCTTTGCATAACTCGCATAAGATCTTCTTCGACCACCTCTACGTTAAATGTACTATTGCTGGATAAATAGATACCTGTACCAATAGTACGTGCAGTAATGCCAGCTGGTAAATCGGCAATAATACCACCTAATATAGTATCACCAGTTACAGCTGTATCAGCGTCAAACGGTGTTGGCTCTGGTCTTATGAGACCTAAATTAGCCTTTACTTGAGTAGATTCGTGATCTTCTACACGTACGGAATAAGTAGCATTACCTCCACCTGAAGCACCACCTGATGCTGAGTCTAGGGTGACATTTACAACGTCTCCAGTTACCCAACCTTCACCACCATGTAGTAATATAACATCACGTTGGTAACTACATCTGTAATTATCTCCGTCTGGTCCATCACTACTAGCACTATAGTTAGGACTAACGCCTTGTTGTCCCAAAGTATTAAGTCTAAATATTAAATTATTTTTACCAGACGTGCTTAGAACACCTTTACAGTCAAGTGTATGTGTACCTGACCCTTGACTTTGTAGGTTTTTTACTATATCATTATTAGCATCATTAAGAGTAGGAGCTAGAGAGATAATATCATCACTTATTTTAACTACAAAATATGTGCCTGCTGGAAGATTTCCTATTATACTTCCAGATGTAGAATATACTACTTCTTCGCCGGTAGTTAGTCCATGATTAGTTATTGTAATATGTTCGGTATTTACGGTTACAGCACTAGGAGCAAACGTATGTACCTGTGGAGCATGACCACTAACATCATGTACATAATTTGTAGTAGTTCCTGTATAGCTTGCAGCTGCATCTACACTGAATACCTGAGTTCCAATACCGGGGCAACTACCTGTGCCATCACTTTCATCAAGTGTATCAGATTGTATCTTAACACGTGTAGCTCTGTTAACTGTGGTTAGACTACCTTCTGAGTTATAAACGTTAACACCATACTGTCTTCCATTTTCTGTTCTAAGTAATTCAAGAAAAGCAAAGTGTGTATCTGGTCTGGCTGTAGTAGTACCTGTAGTACCAACTGCTGTATGAGAATTGGATGTGTCCCTGTTACTTACAAATGTAGTATCATTGATAGTTAAAAACTGTAGGTTTTCTGGTGTGTTAGTAGCTAGATAGTTAGTTAAAGCTGTCTGCCCACCTGTGCCATAAGCTGTAGTCATCAACGTACCGTCACTACAACGCCATACTCTGACCTGACCGTCAGCTGCTACTTGTCCTATATAAGATCCTTCTGTTTCGTCACGGTAATAGTGAAACCACGAACCGCCACTCTGCACTGAGGATAAGGGACTTGTGCCTATGCGTTTACTACCCGGTCTTTTAAACAAACCCTTTGTAACATCAGGAATTGCATTGTTTACATCTTTTACTTGCCCCGGAAACTTAAGCTGATCTGGCTGTTCTGATATGCCAAGTGCATAGTTTGGGACGGTTTGTGTTACGCTTGCCATTATCGTCTAAGGTTTCTCCATGGTTGATAGGTTTGAAATGCAGTATTTTCTGGGAATCCAAACATGCTATGATTACCTTGATTACATTCGTACTCCATAAGAGCTGCTCTTGATAAAGCTTCTTGTTGTGCTATTAATTTAACTAAGTTAGGATTAGCCACAAGCTGTGTAGCTGCCATTCTAGAAGCTCTATATGTAATGTAACGTCTAAATATTACTGGTAAATCTTCGTAGGTTTGTAACTTAACAACATCAAGATCTATACTATCTATAGAAGAAAAGTCATCTGTGTGATCTATCTTATCATATAAGTAACCACTACGACGTACAACATTGTAAGTTCTACGTACCCATCCTTCAGATACATCCATCTGTAGCACATCATTGGCTATAGCAATCTTACCTGTAACTGAATCTGGATAATACTTTACATGTTTTTCTGTGTTAAAATGCCACCCCTCTGCTTGCGTGTCTACGTTAGCATCACGGAGTAGGTTATAAATAAATGAAATCTCTGGGTTATCAAAAACCAAAGATGTTACTGGTGCTTGACCTATAGCTCCCAGTATAGAGTTCACTGCGGATAGTTCGGTATCGAGGTCAATAGTTGTGGAAGCCATAAAAAAAGGGGGACACGAAGTCCCCGTATAAAAAAATAAAATTAAGCGTTAGCTGGATATGTAGCACCAAATGCGGCGTTACCTGTAGAACCTACAGCAGCACCAGCAACAAGTTCAACACAAGCAGCAGGGTTTAAGAAATCTGCTCCCATAGCTAAACGTCCAAGTATTACATCACCTTGGTATACAACTGAAACGTCTCCAGAAGTTACTTGAACCTGTGGTCCAATAGCTTCTACAACTCCAGCACCTTCCTTTTGGAAGATTAAGCCACAGCTGTTAGCGAAGTCAGATGAGTTACCATAGTTATTGTTAATACCTGTTACAGAAGCTCTACCGTCTTCTGCTGTCTCACCTACAAATGAACCAACGTTTCCGGGTGATGTTACACCGGGGTTAGTTGCAGATGCAGAACCATACTTAGTACCGTATGATCCAAAGAATGGAATGTTCATTGACTTGAAGATCTTAATGCCTGCAATTTCAATGATGCCGTTTCCAGACTGTAGTGCACCACCTTGCTCGTCTCTGTTGATAAGACCGTTAGAACCAACGTTTTGTATTAGTTCGTAGTACTGTCTTGGGTTCAACACAGCAACTCTACCTTCAGTAGAAACTCCCTTCTCATCTAGTGCAGCAGCTGCATCGTAGAAAGCGTTTATTAGGGAAGCTGGTACGTAAGCATCAGACGCCTGAGCGTTTGTACCTACTCTGATCTGTGTTCCACCGGGCTCAACAAAGCCTGACTTAGTGATTGGTGAAGCAACTCTAGCTCCCTTCGCAA
>VMHT01063430.1_pt1 | contig 11921 bp, 22 predicted proteins | sample 4693611 | NCBI WGS metagenome assembly VMHT01 (sample SAMN12280063, study PRJNA550983) | marine metagenome | isolation source: seawater sampled from same location over 5 years 0.02-0.2 micron viral filtrate | place: USA: collected off the coast of southern California halfway between the port... ...
ACACATTGTAAAGTATTTTAATTATTAAATAAAAGACGTATATAAACGACATTATAAACAATATATTCTCTAGCATATTCTAGTCTCGCAATCTGTGTGTTTGATTTCTAATCCATCAGCTTTTGCAAAGTATTCCCACTCTGACAAAAACTCATGCTTATCATTTATGTATAATGTTGTAGGCTCTATCATACATTGATCTTTTAGTTGTGTGTATTCTAAGAAAGCTGAATACTCTTCATCAGAATAATCGTCTAAAGTATCTAATGCATCTATATCCTTACTCATTTGATATCCTCCATTTGTAACCAGTTGATACCTATCTTTGTTTCAGTATCTAGGGGTACGTTAAAGTTAATTTTGTAATACTCTTTGAGGGATGGTATTACATTTGATGTGCCCTGCTTAAATATTTTACTCATCACATCTTCTTCACCAGGATAAACATCTGCCACGATAGAATCGTGAACTGTATTTACAAGCAAACTTTTTACACCCTGCTCTTGCATTAACTTGTATATATTTATACAGGCCAATGGTACAATGTCAGCTGTTGCAAAACCTTGTACAGGATAATTTTTTATTTGTGTTCCGTATGTAGATCCACCCCAAGGTGTTCTCTCTGCATATGGAAACGCATACTCTCTACCAGTTGGTAGCTTAACTCGTTTGTATCTAATGGCTTCACTCTGCAAATTCTCATGCCATTTTTTTATATCTTTATACTTTTCTAAAAATTTAGTGTAGTATCTTTTCTCATCTTCAGTGCCAGTTACACCACCATACAAAGGTTTAAATGTATGTGCTTTTGCATCTTGTCTAGATACACCTATAATATCTGCAGTGTATTGATGAACATCTATTTTATTTTTTATATCTTCCATGCCTTGTTTGTCTTGTGCAAGATATACTGCAGTTCTAAATTCTAACTGTGCAAAGTCTATCTCTAATATTTTACCACCTTCAAATCTAGATGTAACAACTTTACGAATAGGAAATGTTTTACCTCTAGGTTGGTTTTGAAAGTTAGGATCTCTACTAGATAATCTACCAGTTGCAGTTATGGCCTGCATAAACTTTGGATGTAAAAAACCTTTTTCGTTTGTAAAGTTTTTTAATCCTTCTACAAATGTATTTAAATATGTATCTACTGCATTGTGTCTAACTATTGCATCAATAAATTCTTTGAACTCACCTTCTGCTTCAGATGCAATCTTAGTTAAAGTTAATCTATCAGTTCTAAATCCAGACTCTGCAATATCGTATACACTTCTAGGTCTTTGTCTAAACCCTGCAATCTTTGCCATTGGTGTATAGATATATCCATCACCATCACACTCAGGACATTTAGTATAATTTTTAAATGGGCTACCATCTTTTTTTATTCTTTTAATTACACCTTTACCTTTACAATGCACACATTGTTCTGCTACAGTTCTATGTATTGTCTCAGTATTATCTGCAACTAAGTTTCTAAATTGTTGTCTAGAATAATTAGGTCTTCTTTTATTTTTACCTGTGTTTTTATCTATACCAACATTAAATATTTTAGCCCACTGCTTTTTATCTTTTGGTTTCATAGAATAAATTAACCAAGATAATTGTTCTGGACTAGATAAATTAATTTTAGTATCACCCATTTGTCTGTATACAATTTTATCTATCTTCTGTTTTAGATATGCAAACTCTGCCCTAAATTCTTTTTCAACTTTATCTAACTCAGTAGTATCTATATTAATTCCATTACGTTCCATAGTAGCTAAGACAACTAAAAACTCATTCATCATTTTAACTGTCATTAAAAGATTTTTATTTTTTTCTAATCTAAGATCAGCCATTTGGGAATCAAATAAACTTCTAGTTATTTGTACATCTATCTTACCATATTCTTCTACTACATCTGCAGGTATATTCTCAAAAGATATTCCCCTGTCCATGTATTCTTTTATACTGCTATCTTTAGATCCTATCTTTCTTCTTCTGCAACACATCTCAAGTGTTAGACTTTTTCTAACACCTCTGTTTAAAATATATTCACCAAGCATAGTATCATAAACCCTACCTGTATATTTAAATCCTGCTTCAAGTAACCACATTAAATCAAACTTTATATTGTGACCCACAAGTAAAGTTGTCTTATCTAAAGTTTCTTGTATTTTATGGAAGCAACCTTTATCTATTCTTTCACTATGATTTGTAAAATAATACTCATCACCAAAATAAGAGTTCAATCCTACACTAACTAATATATTATCTGGATGAAAAGGTGATGGATCATACCCACCATTCTCATTCTTTTGCCAAGATGTTTCTACGTCTACTGTTGTTATCATACTTCGTACCTACTTATCGCCCTTCTAATGGTACACACAGGTTCACCATGATAACCATTTATTTTATTTTTACTTACGCATAATGTTCTTATCTTATTTTCTAAATCACTGTTAGCATTTCTACCTATACCAATAATTAAATCAGCTTCAGCAGCTTTACCAGTTTTAGAGTTTTCCATTTGGTCAAATGAAATACTATTTCTATTGTGTGCATCAGCAGATGCTTGAGATATTGCAATCACAGCACACTCTCTACGTTTAGCTATCTCTCTTACGCTAGTATAGATCTGCCTTAATTTCTCATCTGTTCTAGCATATGTGCCACTAACATTTATTTTATCTAGCTGATCTATTACAATTATGTCTGGTTTATTTTTTTCACAGTGTGCATCTATATCTTCAATAGACCAATCAACTGTATCAAACATAAATATATTATCTTTTATGTCACTCCAATACTGCTGTGCTTGTTGTTTGTCAGCCACTATCTCTTCTCTATTCATACCAGTATAACAAGAGATTGCTCTAATCTGTGTTCTGATTGCAGGCTCTTCGTTTATAAATGCGTGTACCTTTGCACCCTGAGAACAGAAACCATCTGGCCCTGCACATAAGCTAACCCAAAAAGCTGTCTTACCTGTTTCAGGTCTAGCAAATGCAATCATAAGATTACCACCACCAATACCACCTACGTTTTCTTTTAGTACAGGTATATTAAATTTCCATTTAGTAGTTACATCTAATAACTCCATAACTTCTTCAATGTTATTTGTAACTGCAGGATTTTTATCTTCGCTAACACTAGTCTTATGTTTATCTATCATGCTAGTTATCTCTGCAAAGTTAGCCTCTTTACCATTAAATATTTCTGTAGCTTCAACAGCTATTCTCTGTGCAAGATCTCTATCAGATAAGATACGCATAATATCTTTTGCTATTTCTTTACTAGGCTCTTGTACTTCTTTGATATCTTCAACTAACTCACTAAACTTTTCTTTTGCAGCACGAGTTAATGCAGGATTAAATATTGCAGTGTGTAAAGAATATAACTCATCAACTTTTATATCCTCTTCATACTTGTCATGTGCTTTTTGTATCGTATCATACAAAGAACTTATGTCGCCAGAGAATACACTAGGTGATAGTACACCTTTATATCTAGTGTAAAATTTTTTATTAAGCATAAGCCTAATCATTTGTTTTTCTATCATCCAACTCCTTTCTTAATATTAATTCTATAGTATCCATTATTGATTGATCTCTTTGATTCCACTCAGATCTATTCATATCTTTTATATCATGCTTCCAAGAAATCCAACTATCAAGAACTTCTTGTTTCATTTTTTTGTCCATAAAAAATCTCCCTTACTTGTTCTGTGTTATAATATTTTAAGTCATCCTCTAAAGGTTTAACAATTATATTATCAAATCCAGATGATCTTAAATCTTTTGCCATGTCGTATGCTTTAGTTGTAGCATCTCTGTCTAAACATATATATAAATTTTTATATGGTTTTAAATGTGACTTCTGTACTTCTTTTAATTTAGTACCCATGATTGCAATACCAGTTAATATATTAGATACTGCACAAGCTGAAGGACAATCTTCTACTATCACTGCATCATTACAATCACCACATTTAAATGGTACATCCTTGTTACCATACATAAACCATTTAGGAAAATCTTTTTTAGTCAATGCTCTACCTACTGCACCAACTATCTTATGTGATATTCTATTTTTAACTAAGAACACAACTCTGTTTTGCTTTACATCATACTTAAAATCTGCTCTGCCCCATGACCAAGACTCCCAGCAATTGTTATTAGATAACCAACGCATGGCCTTTTCATTTGAATATATTGATTGAAAACTATCTGGTATTTTAAATTCTATATCTTCTATGTGTAACGCTTTGTTACCATGGAATACTCTTTGAACGTATTGCATATTCTTTTCCCCCTCTTGTTTACCTTTTGCACTACATGATGCGTGAAAGCAGTACCACCCTATTTTATTTTCAGTTGTATCTATAGACAGTGTGTTTCTTCCATTACAGAATGGGCAATCCATTCTCGTTTGAGTTTCGGATGGTATGCTTAAACCTTTGATAACTTCTAGTTGCTGTCTATAATTCAACCTGCACTTCCTCGTATGTTATTAAGTATCTATCTGGGCTAACAAATTCATTAGCCTCTACTTTCATTAGATTATGATTTAGATAGTACGCTACGTTATTCTCTATTTTTTCTATTGTTGGTTCTTCTTCGAATGGTATTATCGCTACTGCCTCTATCCCTAGTCCTGTTAATCTTACTTTGTATTTTTTCATCTTCTTCCCCCTTATCAGAAAAGTTGCCTTTTGTCAAATTTTTTTTTAACTCTTTGTAATATTTAGGATGTTTAAACTCAAACATTAACTTTTTTCCTTGTAGTTACTCGTTTATATTTACCATACCATGATGTATCTCTACCATTTTTCTTGCACCATTCATGATGGTTCTCTAATATTTTTCTTATCTGGCCTCCGTATCTTGTCCTCATAGTTTACCTTTTCTTTCTTTTCTAGATACATATGGTAGTCTAAGCATTTGATTACTTACATTACCTTTCTTACTTGTCCAAACAATTAAAACATTATTGTCATGGTCATTTGGTTTGCCATCATATTTCTTTATGGCCTTCTTTAAACTCATAGCTTCAATATGTTTTTTATCTCCACCAGTTCGTATGAATGTATATTGTTTCATATTTTTTTTACTCCGTGTTATCATTTATTAAATTCTTTTACTACATCTTCATCCCATAAGTCAACTGAGAAAGACTTACCTTTTAAATCAAATGAAAACTGTGTACCCATACCATCAAGGTATTGATCTTGCCCATTTAGTTTGCCACCTAATTCTTTTATGATTGTTTGTATTAGTATCTTTGCTATTTTATTTTGTGTCATAATTATTTTTTAATTTTTGATTTTAAATTATTTACAGCTATCTTGTAAAGCTGTTCAGGTCTTTCAGTTCTCAACTCTATGCCGTCTGCTTCTAGTTTATCTAATAAATTTAAACCTTCGACAATACCTTGTGCCGTATAAATGTTATCACAGAAACAAACTACATTTTGTTTTCCATTCTGCAAATCATACATCACTGCATTTTTATTTGCATAATAGTTACCTTTGTAACTATCTTTAGTTAGCATATCTTTTGTTATGTATTGATCATCAAGTATCATTATTTTTATCCTTATCCTCACAGTATTCAGTTAAAAAAGTATCAACAGATGAAGCTGTGTCATCATCTATATCTGTAATGGTATCTGTATACCAAGTACCATCTGGTCTTTCCATTGTTGCAACTATTGCCCAACCTGTACATTTATGTTTCATTAGTGTTCCTTATAACTTACTTGTTTAATTGATCGACTCCAACAGGCACGACAACTACCACACTCACCATTCTGTTTTGGTGCAGGACATTCTCTACCCTTGTGTCTTTTATCTTTGTGTACACCAGATGTCCACTTCCAAAACTTAGGGGGCGGACTATCTACTTTGATTGCTGATACACGCAAACATAAATTCTTTGGTACATCTTCCTCTTTAACCTTATCTACTATTTGATATTCTCTAGTAGCTAACCAATATCTTATATGTGGTGTAAGTTCACACACCTCAAATATCTTCATCAAATGTGAAAAAGATTGTACATCTCCAGAGTCAAACCATCTGTGGTATCTCTTTGATTTTGTTATGTTTTTATACTTTATGGTTAGTAGTTCTGCCATATAATCTACCCACTCTGGTAACTCTATAGCTTGATATCTCTTTTCATACATAGCTTTGACCATAGGGAATACATAACAGCCTTTACCTGCATAGCATTTATTACAGATAGTTCCTTTTTGTAATGCTAACTTACTACCTGTCACACAATATTGTATGGGTATACCCCACGCATACGAGGGCATCTTACTAGGTTTAGATAGTGTACCTATCTTACCTTCTATTAATTTTAATCTTGATTTCATATCTTTAACTCCAATTTTCTTATTGCAAATCTTAACTCATCTTTTGTTATGTGTCCAGATTTGTATCTGTCTGATAGTGTATTATATAATTTTAATATATGATCACGAGTAGTACCAACACAATCACAAGTCATAGCACAATCTCTAGTATAAAACCAGTTTCTAGCTTTCTGTATCTCTGCTATAGATAGGTTATGTCCTACACCTAATTCAAATGCATCCTCAAATTTTTGCTGAATAACAGCGATCCATATTTTTTCTTCAGGCGATCTTGTCCTCGTCTCAGTAATTGCTTTCTCCATATTACCTCTGTAATTTTATACCATGCGTTGCACAGTAATATTTTTTATTGATTATTATATCTGCTTTGGAATCACATAGATAACATATTTTTTTTCTTTGGTCAACATGACGCATTGAATTTTGATCCAATCTGTGATATGATTCCCTGTCGTTGCAGGGGGGGTTAGTATATACCCTATAGGTTTTATTCAGTATCTTCTTTCCATGGTTTTCTTTTAAGTAATCTTTCAAGGTGTTCTCTCTTTCTTCTTTTCTTATCAACATAACTTAAAACTTTGTAGGCTATAAGGGCAATCACAATAAGGGCTGATATGTTATATATAAACATACCAAGCCCATAATTAAAAGTTATCATATTAATTTAAAAACTTTAATGCCCACTTAGCCGTTATTTGATCAGGGTTAAGTAATAGTTTAAGTCCACTAAACTTAACTCTTTCATACATAACTACAGAGATTGTTTCACCTTGTAATTTAGTAACAGTATAAACAGATTTACCTACACTAAACCAGAGTAACCTATCAATAGAAATATTTGTGGGTCTTCTAAATTTATCTAGGTCATGTGCTAAGATATAATGTTCTGGGTTCGTAGTTCTCTTCTTGCCTTTACGTTTGTACATAGTGCCGTCTTCCTGCTTCCAAGTCTTTCTATCTTTAAGATCAAACTTACCAACCCTATAACTACCATCTTTTTTAATAAATCCTGCACGGAATTTCTTAGCTTTGGTTTGAGTTAATAAGGTGTACAGTAAATGAGGCACGTTGCTTTGGTGCATATTTGCGTATGTCATACTATCCTTATTGTTGATTAATTTGTATTCGAGGTGTTAGTCGTGTAGCGGATCACAGTAACTCATAGATGATCAATCTATTACTCGCCTCTTATCACACGCCTTCCTTGACCGCATCTAACACCCCCCTTGATTGTGTAAACAAAAAAGGGCAACCAAGTCTCCCTGATTGCCCTTACATATTATAATATAAATTAACTTACGTCAATCTGTATTGACAGGTTCTACTTCAGGCTTCTGAAGTTCTGTCTGTGGTACTGGCTGAGTAGTAGGTAGCACCATTTGATGCTTCTCCCACATAGCCGTATCACTGTTCCAATAAGTCAATGCTTCTTTGGCCTTCCTCAATTCATATAATAATTCTTGAGTAGGCTCTCCATGATTCTCAATCAAAGCAAGACAGTTAATAAGTTTCTTACGAAATGTCCTCTTCCATTTAAGTTCATGGGAAGTATCAATTATTGGTTTGTCATCTGTGGTAGGCGTGTTGCCTTCTACATTGTGTAACATATGTGTTCCTTCCTTTAAAGTAATTATAAATTACTATAAATATTTACATACGTCAAATAAAAAACCCCCTCGTATTGCTACAAGGGGGTGTCTTTTTAACTAGAGAGGGATAAAAAGTCGGTTAAATTAAATATCCATTGTACCATGCTAACATATAACTTAATACAAACATGATTGCAAAGTAAATTAATATTAAATAAAAATCTTTCATCTTTGTTTTCTTTTTATAATATAGTTTAGAAGTCTTTCAGCTTTGCTAAAGTGAGCAACCCTAGGTGATACAAAAATATCACCCCTAAATTTTGGCCTAACTTTACATCTAGCTCCCCAGAATTTATCTCGCTGTCTAGCTCTTTCTTCTCTTTTTTCTAAGCCAATATAAATTTTACTCAATGGCATATGTACATACACACGAAATAAAGATAGGTGTACATAGTTTGTATCAAGCCATTTAGTAAATTGTTTCATGGCATTTATTTTTAATAATCTTGTATTCATAAAACATAAATACTATAATTTTTTTAATTGGTCAAATGGTGTTTTAAAGAATATGCTTATCTGTTTTTTAACAACATCAACCCCTAATTCTTCTGTATTCTTTTGAAGTGTTGCCTGAGTTTCAGCTGATAGGTTAGTTTTTATTTTACTACGTTGTAGTTCTCTCCCACGATTAACTGATTGAACATGTGAGATTTCATTACTAGTTTGATCTGCCATTGTATATCCTTCCTATGTTTATCTCGTGGGGAAGTTTAATAAATTTCTGTTGGTAGACGACCCTAAACAATTTATTATTAAACTTACAATTACATAGTCACTAACCACGAGAATTACATAGTACAAAAAAAAAGCCCCTGCGTCAAATCTGACACAAGGGCTTTCGGTACATTATAACTACCTCACTTTACTATGGTTTATACTGCAACGAAACTTATCAATACGCCAAGCACAACCCATAATAAAGATACATACATTATTGCTTTCATATTTTTACCTTCCGTTGATACTGTTACGTTACAACTAAAATAAAAATAAGTCAAGTCCGTTGAAATATTGCCACGTCTCCGACCTAGTATGTACGTTAAAATTTTTTTAAAAAAGAATAGACACCGAATACAAATATACCCATCATAAATAGCTGAGTTATTTTGTCAGCGTCATGGAAAGTTTCAATTAGTAGTTCAATCATAATTTAATTATTTGTAAGATTAGATATGAATAAATAAATACGTTTAATATTATTAGTGATAGTTGAATTGTTGTCATGAGTTTAAGATTGTTATTGTTATAAAGATTATTTCAATTATGATTATTGTTTCAATCATATTATACCTAATAAAGTTAAGCCAATTAAAGTTACTAGTATTATAAATATATTAAAGACTAATACTTCGTTACTCATTTTTTTAACCTCTCATTAAAATTTTGAAAGCCCCCTAAATTTTTTAATTCTTCTAAATCTGAGCCATCGTCATTTAAATCACTACGATCAAAACCTAAGTATTCTAAAAAATTGTCTTCTTTTTGTTTTAGTGTTAGTTCTTTTTTTTCTGTTTTCTTATCCATGTTTTATATTCTCTCCCCCTAGTCTAATAGTACATAGTATTCGTTAATAAAATATTTTTGAAACCAATAACGGCCTTGATTAATTGTCTTAGCCATTTGTAATTGCCCATTATTATAAAATAGTTCCGAGCCTTTTATTACATCATAAACTGCAACGGCAAATTTTGGTATTACTGCCTTCTGCCCTGATGCAATATTAGTTACTGTCTCTAATTCACTTGCTGTCTTTGGATCAACAAGTATATCAAATGGTATTTTGATCTTTGTATTCTCAAATGTTATTACAGTATTTTTTTTCATTTTGTTTTATATCCTTTTTTAATTTGTTAATATCTCATTAGTATATGCAAAAATTGCATAGGTCAAATAAGCCTTGTATTTATTCGTTAATGCATAAAAGCTATATTTTATGGGGGTTATTTAAGCATAATCAAATGAGTTGATTATTGTTAAAAAACCTAGGTTTTATGGGGGTTATTTAAAAAAACGAATAAAATTGATAATTTAATTTGACACCAATTTATTTATAAGTATAACTTTATTTATGTTTAAAAATAAAAAAATAACCAAAAAAGAAAGTGAGTATAAAATGTTAGATAAACAATTAAATACAATGCTAACAAGTATTGGTAACAATACAATTCAAAATGAAGTGACCTCTATGGGTATAGTTCAAAGAAATAATGAGCTATTTCAGGCAGGTAACTTTAAATATAATAATGATAGTATCTATTCTATGTTAGGTATTAAAGCACCAAACCAAATATTAACTGAGACAAGGGGCTTTGATAGTGTTGATAGAATAAACATGGAAAGAAAAAGATTAGTTGATCGTATCATATTGCCGTTAGCAAACTTTAAAAATTTAGTTGAAAGTGACAAAGAAAAACAAACTAAATTAGAGAAGAAAAAAACTAAAGAAAAAAATAAGTCTAAGCCTGAACCTGATCACACTATTAAAAAGAGTGATGAAAAAATAAGAGCTAATGCGATTAGAACAACGGCTAATAGGGTTTTATATCCATCATTATTTATAATGGCCTTAGACAAATCAAACTATAAATTTGATAAAAAGGTTGTTAGAATAAATTTATTTTGTTTAAAAAATGAAATAGTAAAGTCTATTTTTGGCTTAGATAATGACAATCTAAAAAAAGCAACTGACAGTAAAGTTTATTTTGTTGAGTGTAATTTCACATTATTAGAAAAATTAACTCAAAAATATATGTTTAAGATTGAGGTTAATAGAAATATTACATCAACTGAAGAGGCTGAAGACTTAGAGGCCACGACAGAAGGGGTAACATCAGGGGAATATACACCTGAGAAGGCCGAAAAAATGATGAAGTCTATATGCTCTCAATTAACTTATCTTGATGATAACAACGGCTTAGACGCTATTTTAAAAGTTGAAAATCACATAAGAACTTTAACAAATTATGGGGTTACACTTGAAGAGATAGTTGAAACAGCTAGAAAGCAATCTAAAGGGGGCGTAGTTAAAGACCTTTACGGCTCATGGGTTGTGGATAATGCTACATCAGTTGAGTTAAAAGGTAACACAATTGATGAATTAAAAGGCTCTTTTAATAAGCAATTTAAAATCGCTGTTTAATTAATAATAAACACTAAGAAAACCCCCTGAAATATGGGGGTTTTTTTTGCCTAGAATTTGCCTTATTTCATATATATAAATTAAGCATTATTAACTTAACAAAAAGGAAAATATGACTACAAATACTGAAAAATTAAGACAGATAATAAACAAAAAAAATACAGAAAAAATAAAAGCAACAATAACAAAAAAACACTTTGAAGGCATAGCAAAAGTAATTAATGAGAATTGTTTAGTTGGACATGATAAAAAACAAATCTTAGTTAATGCTTTTTGTAATTACTTTAAGACACAAAATAAAAACTTTAATTCTTTTAGATTTTATAATGCTTGTATGATTAACGAATTAGGAAGTAGTAAACCTGAGACAGTAATTAATGCTGTTGAATTATTAAAGAAAATATCAAAAGAAAACAAAGTATTAAAAAGCAAAGTTAAATGCTATGAGCAGGACAATAATAAAAGATATAATGTGCCAATCGTTAAAACTGATGAAACAGTAAATGAAATAATGGAAGATGCATTGAGTATTGAAGACCCTCAAGCAATAAAATAATAATTAAGTTACCCTCTCAGCACCCCCTCAGGTTATGCCTCAGGGGGTGTTTTTTTTTACACCTAATTATAATTCAAAGTAGTTACCAGGGGGTTTATAGTTACAAAATTTTAACCTACCTTAAACAATTCTAAGCGGTAACCAAAAGCAACCTAGGGAAATCCCTAGGGCAATCCAAAACTTGACACATAAAAAACCTAGGGAACACTAGGGG
>VMHT01084896.1_pt1 | contig 11919 bp, 16 predicted proteins | sample 4693611 | NCBI WGS metagenome assembly VMHT01 (sample SAMN12280063, study PRJNA550983) | marine metagenome | isolation source: seawater sampled from same location over 5 years 0.02-0.2 micron viral filtrate | place: USA: collected off the coast of southern California halfway between the port... ...
AACCAAAGAATAGTTTTATGATAGAAAATAATTTAAAAGGAGTTTACTGGACACCACAATACAATAGTGAACCACCAAAGTCATGGAAGAAACAATTAACTGAGGAAGACTGGAATTTGAGTAAAGAAAGATTTGAAAGTATTTCTGATATAACAGAACTGAGTTATCGCAACACGGTAGATGTTGCATTTCAAATGATTAAAGAATGTGATTTTATATTTTGTTATGAGGGTATGTGGCATTTCATTGCACGAAACTTTGCAAAACCTATTGTAATACAATCTGGGGAACGAGTCACAGAACAAAACACACCACAAGTAAAAAGATTACATACCAGAGAAGATTATCTTGAATGGTTAAATAGACCTATGCGAACAAATATAACTGGAATGCAAAATCGTGCAAGAGATTACTATAGTAAACTAATTAAGTATTATGAAGATTGATAGAGCTGTCATCGAAGTAAACGGGGGTTGTAATTATTCTTGTACCATGTGTCCACAAGATATGCGGACTGGTGGTCGTGATAAAAGATTTCTCAAAAAGATGAACCTATTAGACTTTGAAGATAATGTCAAAGATTGTGCAAAACATGGATTACGAGTAGTCAATCTAGAAGGAAGTGGAGAACCCACTCTTGCAAGAAATCTACCAGAGTATATTAAGATAGTCAAGAAGTATAATGCACTTGCATTCTGTTTCTCAAATGGTTTTAGAATGCACGGTAAATTTATGCGTGATTGTGTTGATGCGGGACTAGACTTCTTTAGGTTCTCAATGATTGGATATGATAAGAATAAATATAATGAAATGATGCACAATCGTGTCGGTGGTAATTTTGATAAAGTATGTAAGAACATCAAAGAAATGCAAAAGTATGTAAAAGAAAGTGGTAGTAATTGTGTAGTTGCAACTTATCATTTGATTACTGACGTAGAGAATGAGTTTGATGAACTACAAGAATATACTGCACTGACAGAAGAACTGGGAGTGAAGACAGAAATCTGGAGAATGCATAATTGGAGTGGGATATATGATAACAAAGATAAAAGAAGTGGTAAAATTAATACTTGTGGTCGTCCTTTCAGTCCTGATGTTGTTATTCGTGCAGGCGGGTTGGAAGGTCAAAGAGGTGCAGTCGCACCATGTTGTCAAGTTCTTGGTCGGGACGAGGAGGCCGTTCTTGGACACACCAGTAAAAATACTATAGAAGAAATATGGAATGGGCCTGCATATGTTGAACTACGAGAACAACACACAACGGGAAACTATCCAGACTATTGTAAAGATTGTGACTTTCTGGTAGATGACCCAGAAGTTCTGGTATGGACTAATCACGAAAGAGATTTATATAAAATGCACGGTACGGAGTTTGATTTAGATGATTATAGATGATGAAATATATATGATACAAAACAGAAACGATGAAGTTTCTGCATATTATAGTGACCAAGTAATTCCTTCTTGGGATAAGTTTGGATATTATGTAAACATGTTTGATTGTGTTTACCCTGATACTTTACACGAATACGATTACTTAGAGTTCGGTCAATACTGGGGACTAAGAGATATGTCCGAAGGAGAAAAGGCTGGTTGGTATAGTCATACTTTACTATGGATTAAGTGTGCAATGGAAAACAAAGATATCGCAATCATTGAACATGATGTTGAATGCACTGGAGTTTTAGATTTTGAAGAACGAGGACTTAACTTTTTCTGTTGTTATGAAAATAATAGTGAATGGGAAAACTATGCAACAAGATTTATAGACCACCCATATTGGGGAGAACAAAGAAAGATAGTTCCCGTTACACATGCATATACTTTAACACCAGAGATTGCAACTGATATGTTAAAACTTGCAACAAGTAAACCTTTAGAAAACTTTACTGATGACTTTTTAATGCATTATAAAGGACTTGACAAAGTAATAAATAATGTGTATAATTACACAAAACCAATTTATCATAAAGAGATTGGTGGTAGTATGAAACATGGTGAAACATCTTTAGATGTTATTTTAAATGAAAAATACAAATAGAATGATATTTCAGGTTGCGGTAGGCCCGCAATCAAAACTATATGAACACTGCATCGAGTCAGTAAAAAACTATTGTGAAAAACATGATATCACACACCATGTATTAACTGCACCACAACTATGGATAAAACCAGACCCTTTTAATTCTGGTAGAAGTGAAGAGTCTTATATGAAGTATGGTGGATATCTACCTATCTATGAAAAAGAGAATGCATTTAATTACATAGATGACTATGACCAGATTGCAATTGTAGATGCAGATATCTATATCCGTCCAGACGCACCAAATATCTTTGACGAGTTCTCGGACGATGCAGCCTTTGGTGCAGTAGTCGAAAGAGATATGCCTATCGAAGATTGGTATGAAAAAAAGATAGTTAACTATTCATACATGCAGTATGAAAGACTACATGATTTTGGTGGTGTAAACTTTGACCCAAATGAATTAGGGTATGAGTTCTGTAATATGGGTATGATACTTTTAAATTGTGAAAAGTTTAAACCTTATCTACAAGGACAGACACCAAAAGAGTTTCTAATGCGAAGTGAATTCAAAGACTTTGTTGACGGTGTAGGTACATGGAAGTGGTCAACTGACCAAACCTTACTTAACTTTTTTATTAAGAAGTATCGTGTACCTTTACAAAAGATGCACTGGAAATGGAACGGTTTATTTACCGCAAACAATAAAATAGATGAATGTCACTTTATACATTTCTTTCTCAAAGATAAATTGCCAAACAAAGGTGAGAATGTTGAAGAGTTGATGAATGCAATTAATTAATTTTACTATGTGGTCTCCGAGTGGTGGGGGTGGTGCATTTTTTTCTGAACTACTTGATGATAACTATTCAAAAGATTTTCATTTGAATTATGATAACTATCGTAATCCTACGACAAATGAATATGCGGGAAGTCCAAACAGTTATCGATATGAAAACTACGAGTTAGAAAAACAACACAACATGATACCAAAGTTTACTGAGAAAAGTGTACTTCTTGGTAAACGATATTCTCCATTGGATTATTTTAAACATGAAGTAAAATGTCCTGACACTTATGTTATAGATTGTGAAGGTCATGAACAATATGTAGAAGATTTAGTATTTGTTAAAAAAATAGTTGGTGGAACAATGCAACATATGACTCCATATTTTATTATGAGTCTAATGCAAAGAGAGGCTGAAAATCATCAATTCATAATGCGTGAAATTGAGTCTTATGATAAACGAAATAGTGAATTGATATCTTGGAGAAAATTTGTCGAAATGGTAGAAAGTATTTCTCCCTATTTAAATACATGGTCTATCTTTTGTCTTAAGTATTTTTCTTTACCAATGGAAAGATTTGATTGGGATAAAGATGAATTTTTGATGCATCTAAAACAAGAATATGACATGAAAATGTATAGTCCATTTTTAAAATTAAATTATTATGGAATGATTGATATAGAACCACTCAAAGAATATACTAATGTGCATGTCGTAAAGTATGGGGATTTGATGAATGGTAGAGATACGGGTACTGCATTTGATGACTATAAAAAAGAATTACATACTTATTTTGAAAACAATACGAGGATACTAGACGAATTTGAAACACAGTGTTTATGATTGAATTTATTACTATATTATTATTGGGTACAATATATGGATTGATTATAGGTATCGTTCCGACTGCGGGTGCGACTACGGGTCTTATTATAATCTTTTCTTTTCTGCATTTATTTCCAGACCCATATCTTGCAGTAGTATTCTGTATGGCAACTGTAGGTGCATCTACTACGGGAGATAGTTATGCGGGAGTTCTACTTGGTATTCCAGGCGCCAACAGTGCGGCCACTACTATGTTGGACGGACACCCACTTGCAAAACAAGGAAAGGCTAATCTTGCATTGTCTACTGCAATTATTTCGTCTACAGTAAATGGATTAATCTGGGGTTGTCTAACCTTTTTACTTATACCATATTATAAGAATATAGTTCTCTATATGGGAATACCTGAACTATGGGGATTTACAGTACTTGCATTTGTATGTGTTGTTTTCATATCAAGTAAATGGTGGGTACGTGGACTGATTGCACTTGCATTCGGTGTCTGGTTAGGAATGATAGGTATCAACCCATACGATGCATCTGATAGATTTACTTTCGGTTGGTATTATCTTGCAGACAGTGTACAGATTGTACCCGTTGCAGTAGGTCTATTTGCAATACCCGAAATGATTGCGGGATTGAAATACGGTAAGATATCGAATAATTCTTTTTCTAATAACAACAATCAAACCAAAGAAGCATTTATTGAGTGTTGGAGAAACCGTTGGTTATCACTTCGAGGTGGTATGATAGGTGCAGTTATAGGATTACTTCCCGCACTCGGTGGTTCTATTTCAGATTGGATTGCATATGGACAAACAGTTGCAACTAATCCAAATGAAAGAATACCTTTTGGTAAAGGTAATATCAAAGGAGTTATTGGGCCCGAAGGTGCAAACAATTCACAGAAAGCAACTTCTATGATACCCACCATGTTGTTTGGTATCCCAGGCGCCAAGTTCGCCGCAATGTTGATTGCCTTGTTTGCATATTTAAATTTTGATTTAGGAACACCCGAGTTATTAGAGGACGAAAGGTTTATTTTTTCCTTGACATTTGGGTTTCTATGTAGTACAATACTCGTCTGTTTTATTTGTTTACTATTTAATAAACAAATCGCACGGGTTACGGAGATACCATTTGCGTGGTATTTTCCTATACTCTTATTTCTTGTAGTCTGGACTGCGGTTCAATATACGGGGGGTTGGGAAGACTATGCGATACTGGGTATTATGACTACTATAGGTATGTTATGTAAACATTATAAATTTAGTAGACCCGCATTGTTAATCGGGTTTATATTAAGTGAAAGAATTGAAGGGTTAACTCTTCAAATAACAACTATATATGATATTAATTCGTTGATGACAAGACCGATGTTTATTGCACTTTGTATTGCAATTGTGTCGGTACTTATCTTCGGTCTAAATAAAAGAACTAAACTGGAGTACGCATGAAGAAACTTTTATTATTATTGATGTTCGCATCATCGTTTGCATTTGCAAACTTTACTTTTGTGATACCACAAAAAGTAGGTGGTGGAACTTCTGTATGGGCATCTATCGTTGCAAAAGAACTTGAGAAACAATTAGACGGTGATAAAATCAGTCTATTACATTTACCAAGTGCAAGAGGTATCGGTGGATTTAATAAATTCCATAATGAGTATCAAGGACTCAATGACATGGTCATGGTATCACACGGTGGTAATGGTATATCTTTTTTACAAGAGAATGTAGACTACGATTACCGAGACTATGAGTCAATCGGTCTTATGAACCTAACAATTATTGTAGGTAGATTACTTGGTCAGAAATGTAAAGACTTCAATGGAGAACATTGTAATAAGATTTCTTTTGCATTTGGTTCAGGTCAAGTACCTGAGACTATGGCAATCACTATGTTAGAAAGTGGTATCACTGATGATGTAGACAGTGCAATTGCATGGTGGGAAGAAAATGTTATTTGGGTTAAAGGAATGAAAGGAAGTGAAAGAAGACTTGCATTCAAACGAGGAGAACTTAATGTAACTCGTGAGAACCCAGCCGCATATAAGAAACACGTTGCAAACTTTAAAGAAGCAACTGTTTGGTTTACGCATGGATTACTTGCACCTGACGGAAGTCATGTCGATGACCCTAACTATCCAAACAAACAGTTTGAGATATTGTTTGAAAGAAAGTGGGGTAAGAAACCCGAAGGTATTTTTTATGACTCATACAAACTTGCGAAGTCTTTCCGTGACGGATTACAGAAAGCATTATGGGTACATAAAGATAATCCAAATAAAGAATATCTAAGAGAAGCATTACGAAAAATGAATGCAGACCCTAAGTCAAAAGAAATCATTCAGAAGAAAGTTGGAAACTATGAGTGGGTTATCGGAGAAGACGGTAATGCATTTAGAGATAAACTTATGAGTTTTATCAATCCAAACAGTTTGATGTTTCTTGTAAAATGGAACCAGCAAGCACTTGACTTAAAATCAGTATTAAAGACTTGGTTGTACCAAGATGATTATGATATAGGAGAACCTTCTCCTAGTTTAATGGTACAAGACGGAGACACTTGTGAGGTTGTTCCTAATACATTTATCGTGTGTGGACAATGACAGACTTACAATTTATATCAATGATAGTATACCTTGCACTCGTAGGGGGTGCATGGTATCACGGGTGGCATGTAGGTATTAAGATAGGTGCGGGTAATATGTATGACTATCTTTACGATAGAGGAACTAAACGAGGAAAGTACGTACATGTCAGATTAGAAACTGAACCAAAAGACGGTGGTCTAATTGACAAGTCAAACCAAGACAAATGAATACATACTTGCAACGGGAGCTCCTGGCTCTCGTTGGTCTGGAGTAGTAAAGGGTATTTACTATTCTAAAGATATCAATCAGTCTGATTACAAAAAAGAAAACATTTTTTACTTTAGAGAAGAAGACGAAGAAGAAGGTAAAAGACCAAACCACTTTGCAACTTATTTTGGTGCGGGTCAAGAATACGGTGTACAACGAGAAGAGTGGGACAAACCTTTTAAAAAGGATAGTGAAGGTATTAAGATAATTAAGTCTCATGACTTTGCATATCAACTAGAACACTTGACAAATTATGGTTATCCTATTATAATAGTATACCGTCCACCAATCGATTGTTTTGAATGGTGGCACGAAGCTGGTGGTTGGGATATAAAGTATCCTAATTATAGTAATTATGTAAATGATGATTACTTGTTTTTAGAAATAGAAAACCAATGTGCAGAGATACAAAGGTTCTTACAATATAACAAATCGCATATAACTAAATGTGAGAACCCTTACGAACTTTGCGACAATATAGATATAAGTAGACCCGATGATATTTTTGCAATGACTCAGGGTCGATATAATTTTTACGAGGAACAAGATACAAAGGTATATTTATGGTCGAAACAATAAGAGAGACACTTGCAATGTCCATGACAAAGTTTTTTAGGTTTGTTGCGGATACCTTTTTTGCAAAACGATACGGACACCGTGCAGTTGTTTTAGAAACAGTTGCGGGAGTGCCTGGTATTGTTGCGGGTGTTTGGTTGCATCTGAAAAGTCTACGTAAAATGAAAACGGGATATGGGCCTGATATTCGGGAGATGTTATCAGAAGCAGAGAACGAAAGAATGCATCTAATGTTCTTTATTGAGATTGCAAAACCAAACTGGTTTGAAAGATATCTAGTTTTGTTTGCACAACTTATCTTTATGTTATTCTATTTCGTATTATATGTAATAGATTATAAGACTGCACATCGAATGATTGCATACTTTGAGGAAGAAGCAGTAAAGAGTTATACAGATTATCTTGGGTTAGTCGAACGTGGGGAAGTAGAAAATGTTCCCGCACCTAGACTTGCAATACAGTATTATGAAATGGGTAGTGATGCAAAACTATCTGATTTAATTAAAAGGGTTCGTGCAGATGAACAACATCACAGTGAAGTTAATCATAAGTACGCAAACGGAAACACATCTTATAAGAGGAAAAACAAATGAAATTTAGTATCGCAATGATGTTAGTCAGTATTCTAGGTATTGGTGGAATACTATATACAACTATAATGAACGCAGAAGTATCAGGGTATACAGATGTACATGGTTGTTGGGGAGAATGTTATGAAGAATATACTGCAGAGTATGGAACATTCTCAGAACAATTAGAAGCGAAGAGAGTTGCAATGCAAACTGAAACTCCCGCAGACAAAGGTGCAAAGATATATGTTAACTGTAATATGTGTCATGGTATGAAAGGAGAAGGTGGTATCGGCCCTAAACTAGTCGGTAGTACTTCGATTGTGAAAATGTTAACACAATATAAAAACGGAGAAACTCGTGGTGGTCAATCTGCACTTATGTGGGGTCAGGCCGCAAACCTATCAACCGAAGACATGGAGAACTTACAATCTTATATTGACTCTTTATAATGAAACACTTTGCAGTTAGACAACGCAGTATGCGGAAGGGTGATAGGGGATTTACCACGCCTGGTTTAGGAGATAGAGTACATCAATGTTTACTTGCGTACAACTATTCTAAGAGACACAACACTCCCGTCACTCTTCATTTGCATGGTCAACAGAATGACAAAGAAAGAAAATGGAGAAGTTGGCCTGAACTCATGAGTCTATTTCCCGAAGGTTCTTTACAATATGTCACTCATGATAATCTAGGATTACTTTACGAAGACGAATGGTTAGACCATATAAGAAAACCATGTCATTGTGTAAACATGAGTGGTGTTAAATGGGACGAGAGTAGAGAGAATGTTCAAACTTATTTCTACAAAGATGTTGTGGACTTACACCCAAATGACCCACCTATAGAAAGAGAGTCTAAACTACCTTTAGATGATTTACTAGATGCAAGTGACTTGTGTTTAGATGAACCAATGTTGCAAGGAAAACAAGAACACGCATTACTTATGCCTGATAATATCATTACTGCACAGTTTGATACTATGGATAGTGGGAGACAAATAACTCCCGCAGAACAACAAAGAATTATAGGTAGATATCAAGACATGGGATATCATGTGGTAGTTGTTGGTGGAGCTGCACAGACGCCTGGAATGAAAAATCATTTAACACATATTGGTTATGCAATGAGTAAAGCAAAACTACACATTGGAGTTGACTCAGGAATGATGCATATGGCAACCCTATATATGAAAAGAGAGAATATACATGTTTATAGTAAAGGTGGTTTCGTAAGTCATCATATAATAAGAGGAGTGAAAAACGGAATGCCGTTAAATCCATATGCCTAAAATAGATGTCAGTGTTGGAGAACTGTTTGACAAACTCTCCATATTAGAAATTAAAAAATCAAAAGGTTTAGACGTAGATGTTGAACTTAGTAAACTATCTAATGCATATCAAGAATATAATACTGTAATCTCAAGATATCTGTTTACACATCTAAAAGAATTAAATAGTTCGTTATGGTTAATTGAAGATACAAAAAGAAAACTAGAGAAAGAACAAAATTTTCATGACGACTTTATTCAGTACGCAAGACTTGTTTATATTCTAAATGACCACAGAGCAAGAATTAAACGAGAGATAGATAATGTATGGAATAGTGAAATAAAGGAGAAGAAGTCCCATGATGGCATCACCAGTCAATAAAGACTCAAAAAGAATAATGCACATGATACCACCACAATCAGAAGGTGCGGAGATAGGTGTGTGGGCTGCAAATACTTCTGTCCAGTTTCTTAATCGTGGTATATCTAAGTTAGAGTTGATTGACCCATACTCAGTAGAACCTTATAAAAAGTCAAAAGAATATCCCACTTATGAAAAGTATTTAGAAAAGTATGCTAAAATTTTACATATAGAAAATAACGATGAAGACTTTCAAAAATACTATGACCAAATGTATGGTCAAGTAAAAGCAACTGTAGGTCAAGACCCTAGGGTGACAATACATCGTATGACTTCTACTGAATGGTTTGAGTCCAAACCCGAAAAATTAGATTGGATATATGTTGACGGTGACCATAGTTATCATGGTTGTTTAAATGATTTAGAGAATGCATTGAAAGTAGTAAAGACGGGTGGTATGATTTTGGGAGATGATTATTTGTGGCCTAGTGCTCAATATGGTAAGTTAGGTGTGACCGATGCAGTCGATAGATTTTGTAAAAGATATATGTTATTAAAACAACAATTTGGAGAAACTCAATTTCTGATTAAGGTTTGATGTTTAAGGATTATCATTTTAATAAGTGGACAAAAGATAAAGAAGGAGAGTTCTTTAAAATTGTTGGTCGTTTTGATTGCAACTTTTTAAAAGAGATAACATTTGTTAGAAAAGAAAGATTAAAAACTAAACGATTTAATGAACAACCATATACCTACGCAAACAATAAAGCATCTACCGTTGACGGAGTTTATCATGCACTTGAAGACGCAGATAATTATGCGGGACAACCTGATGCAGAAATGTTTGATGCATACAGATTTAACGATGATTACAAGTTTCCTACTTTTAGAAGAGTTGCAGAGTGGTTTGAATTAAATAAAAAGAAAGAACAAACATGGAAGTTTCATGACCAAAAACCTAATCAACAGTTGATGTATCATATAGATAACTTGCCTGGCGAACCAAGACCAAGTAGAATAAATAGTCCAGATTTTAAATATGCAAAAGATAAAGTTAGGTTTCTAGTGTTTTTACAACACTGGGAGCCTGGTCAGATAGTTCAGTTTGGTAATTATGTTCACACACAATGGAAGAAAGGAGAGTGTGTTACATGGGAATGGTCTACCTTACCACATGCAACATGGAATGGTTCTTGGACAAAAAGACCCGTACTACAGATAACGGGTACTGCAACTGCAAACACATGGAAAAAAATAAAACAAGGGAGTAAAGATTTATGCATCAAAGTTCACTAGACAATATGGAAAGAGTTATACATCATCTTACACCATACTTAGAAAAAGAAAATGACATCTTTGATTTAGGGGGTGGTGGTAAACTCGAAAGGAGTTACAAAGGTCTTTGGAAAGACTGGACAAAAGAATATTTTATTGGAGATATTGTAGACGCACCAAGTGTCACACATTTACTGAAACAACCTTATCTTATACCAGAGGTAAGTGAAAGGTTTGATATCGTAGTATCTGGACAAACACTTGAACATATCGCAAACCCATTTAAAATCTTTGACGAACTACTTCGTGTTTTAAAAACAAATGGGATAATTGTAATCATTGTTCCAAGTGCAGGCCCAAGACACGATAAGAAAGATTACTTTAGATTTATGGACGATGCATTTGAAGGTATCGTAGAACAAAGTAAATACGAAATTAAAATTATTCAAGATTATATTGACCATAGTGCGGGAGACTTTCGTTCACAAAAATGGAAAGACCATGTATTTGTTGGACAGAAATTAGAAGACTATATAGAAGTGAAAGTATGATAAAAGGTTATATTATAACAATGGTAAACAATCACGAGTCTACTCTTGCGACTAGACAAGTGATAAATTCTATCAAAGAAACTCAATCAGAGATAGACCCGATTATCTTTCCCGCAACTACACCTGATACTCTTGCAGAGGATTTAAAAAAGATAAAATCATTTGATGCAACTAATCTACAATATACCTATCCACAACAAGGTGAACGATTAGATATTGCAACGGGTCTTAAACTTCGTGCATATGAAACGGGTAGTATCAAGAATAGAATTGCGTGTATGGTATCGCACATGAGATTGTGGGAAGAATGTATTGACTTAAAGAAAGATATTGTTATACTAGAACACGATGCGTTGTTTACAAATAAATTTGTACATAAGGAAGGTTATATGGGTAATGTTATAGGATTAAATGACCCCAGAGGTATGACTCGTAAGTCTGGAGTATTTCATGACTTGATATCAAGACAGATAGGAATACAAGAAGTACCATGGGTTGATGATACCAAAGATTACCCACAAGGACTTGCGGGTAATTCTGCATATACCATGACACCACTCATTGCATCTAAACTATTATACAGTGTAGAAGAGTTTGGTATGTGGCCTAATGATGCACTGATGTGTAAACAACTATTCCCACAACTAAAAGTAGTGTATCCTTATTACACCACAATACAACACGGACTAAAGAGTACAACTACTCAATGAAATATAATATGAAAGCATACGTAATTACTATAATGAGTCATCAAGGAAGTTTAGAGACATCATGGAGATGTATAGAGTCTGGAAAGAAGTTTGGATTAGATATAG
>VMHT01026112.1_pt1 | contig 11918 bp, 11 predicted proteins | sample 4693611 | NCBI WGS metagenome assembly VMHT01 (sample SAMN12280063, study PRJNA550983) | marine metagenome | isolation source: seawater sampled from same location over 5 years 0.02-0.2 micron viral filtrate | place: USA: collected off the coast of southern California halfway between the port... ...
AAAAAAAAAAAAAAAAAATTGTAAAAAAAAAAAAAAAAAAAAAAAAAAAAAAAAAAAAAATTAAGTTTATTAAAAAAAAAAAATGGTGGTTCTTGCTGCAACTAGAACAAAACACTTATATTGTCCCTAACAACAGTTGGGACCTACACGATTTTAGAGTATTTCATTATTATATTAGTAAAGGCTGGATTATACAAGACGACAATACAAAGTTTATGATTAATCCAGAATGGGAGGGTGAAGAACCGAGTGAACCAGACTGGTATTTTAAGCACCGAAGCCGAATAAGTTCTGCACAGCGTCATTTGTAGAATAATTCTGTTGTGGGTTGCTCATATATCTAGGTTGTTGTTGTTGAGGAGGAGGGGGCTGATAGTAGCGTGGGTCTACTTGTTGTGGTGGCTGTTGTGGGTACTGATTTTTATGGGGTATAAATGCTTTAGGTTGTGCTTTTTCTTTTTTCTTTTTTAACATATAACTATCAAGAGTTCTCTCCATAAGTTTAGTTATTCTATCTTCGTCCCATGTAGCATTAGCATACGCTTTTTCTTCGGCTTCTTTTAATAGTTTTGCTTTCATTTCTATTATACTATCTTCTTCTAAACGCTTCTGCACTTTCGCTTCTTTTATTTTATCTTTTTCTATTTTAATTTTAGCCTTTTCTATGGCTTTGCTTTCTTTTAGTTCTTTTCTACGTGCAATAGACTTTGCTCTTGCTTTTGCTAAATTCTCTAACTGCTTCTCGCTTAACTGTCGCTTTTTTTTCGGCTTTGTTTTTGAAAGGGGGGTAGTAGGTTTAGGCTGTGTGGCTTCTACTTCTTCTTTTGCCTTCTGAAAAATATCCTCTACTGGTTCGCTTTTCTCTACTTCTTCGGCTTCTTCTTTCTCTTCTGCAATAGGTTCTAATGCTTGTTTTTCAGAGGGGGGTTCTATCTCCATTTGTACATTAGGTTTTTGTGGCTCTTCTTTCTGTATATCTATAGGCAGTATACTAGACATTCTATACATATATACAATATTTTAATTTGTATAATTTATATAAAATTGAATATCTGTATATATATAAATGACTGAAGTAAATAACCACGAAATTATGAATGAAGCAACCCAGTATTTGTTCGATATTAAAAAAGATATGAAAGAAAACCACTACATAGACCTTATGGATATTTTAAAAAAATTATTTTTTAAGACTGACTTTAAATATGAGTATGTTGTAGAGTGTAAAATAACTACTAATATATGCTGGATAGATAATTGTGGTTCTTTTCAAAAAGAGAAAGACGAATTATTTTATGACGAGGAGACATACAAAGAAAGTGCTGAAGAAATAAATACCGATTATGAAAAAGTACATGAAATATCTACAGATAGTACTATAGAGATTATATCTAATAAAGAGTATGACGGTGGGGACCTAAATGAGTTTGTAAAGCAGTCTATAAACAAGACCAGTATTATCCCACCAGAGATTATGGAAACCCACCAGAGAGCAGTCCAGAAATACTATGAGCAATACATTAGGTATTATGATAATTGGGTAAGAATAGTAAATAACGAAAATTTTGTAGTATTTGTAGACATAGACTACATGGGTGAAAACTACGCCTAGTGTTTTGCCTTTTTGTCGGAGCGTAGCACCATATCCTTTTTTGCCTTGTCTGTCTTGTCTGTTTCACTTGCTAATTTATCTATATTATCTGTCCTATTGCCTATAGCCTTATCCTCACGAACAAAGACTTTTGCGAGACAATCACCTACTTTGTCAATACCATATAAACCTATTAGTTTGCGTGTTAGTTCGCATTTTTTGTTTTCACAGAAAGAAGTAGAGTAGCCACACCATTCATTGCAAGTTGCACAATATCCCATTTTTATATATTAGACTTATATTTTATATATTTAGTATATTTTATATTTATAATTTATATATTATGTAATTATGAAAAAAACCTCATAATCTCATAATCACATTTAACTAAAAAAAAAAAAACTTTAAAAAATAAAAAAACCTCATTATGAAATTATGATAAAAAGTTCATAATTTCATAATCACTTAAAGATATTTTAATAATATATAATATTATGAAACAGTATATTAATGAAGAGATAGGTGTTGAAGGCGACTGGGATATGACGGATACTAACGTATATTTATATAAATTTTATAATCATATAAGAGGTATTTGTGCTAGTGATATAGCCGAATCGCAAGATTTTAAAACTATGAGACAAACAAAAGAACAAATACAACAGTTAGATAAGTGCAAAGATTTTATATGCTCACGCTTTCATAACAAAGATTGTGAAGACGAAGACAATATCTATTGTAATTTTAGAGCCGAAACAAAAGAAGAACTAATGGCTCATGAAAGAACTTGTTTTCATATTAAAGAAAGAGAAGTAGAAAGTAAATTTAAAAATTTAGAATGTGATATTTGTGGTAAAAAGTTTTATGATAAAGGACAAAAGTTTAAACCTATATATGCTCTAAATGCTCATAAGAAAACTTGCTCTAAAACCCTTAAAAAAAGAACTTGTATTTATATAAAAGAAAATTTAGACAATTTAACTATTGAACAACTACAGAAGATTAAATCTATTATAGAATAATTATCTAGCCTTATACTATATGTTTGTAGGGATTTATGATATAGATTGTGAAATAATGACTAGTGTATTAGATAAAATAAAATTTTATAGCGGTACTGAAAGAAAAAAAATGCTAAAAAAAAATAATATTAAACACCCTAAAGACGGTGGCTCTATGTTGTATGGTACAACATGGAGAGGCTATTTAAGCCCTACAAAAACAAGAACACGAGACGAAGAAACTGGGTTATATAAAACAAAAATTATGGATATGCACCCAGAACTACAAGATATATTTAGAACTTTTGCTGATTTTCATTTGCCTAACTTTGAATATACACAAGTGCAAATGAATAAAAATTTTGCTTGTGGTCCACACTTTGACGGTACTAATATAGGTGAGAGTGTATTGTGTACTTTCGGCGATTTTACTGGCGGTAATACAAGTATAGAAGTCCAGTTAATACCAGAAAAAATTTTATCCATATCTTGTAAGGATAGACCATATTGTTTTGACGGTTCTAAATTTAAGCACTGGGTAGAACCGTGGGAGGGGACACGATACAGTTTAGTATTCTTTAATAATAGGTCGAGTAAAAAAAAATAATATCTTGTTATATATTATAATGCCTAGTGGTTGTTATGAAAATGATATGCCTAACTGTGGTATTTGCGGACGCAAACTAAGACCACTATATAAAAATAAAGACTGGAAAAGCCGAGCATACCACGTAACTTGCTGGAAAAATATGGTGAATGATATTGCAAACTATAGCAGAGTTGCTTATAGTAAATACGGACATGTAAAAAGAGTAGCAGATATGCCTTTAGAAGAAGCAAAGAAGCAAGATAAATTTGTTGTTGAATTTGATTAGAGTTTCATTAATGCTTGTATTAATTCTTTTTTATTCATATGGCTTCTAGAAGCAATCTGATTTTCACAAGCCATTTTATATAATTCTTTTTTAGTTTTACTTTTATAATAAATAGCATAATTTTCGAAGTAATGCAAACAAACTTTGTGGCTTTTCAAATCCCAATTAGTAATAGAAACATTATTTATAGTATGATAAATTTCACCTATTTTTATTATATCTTTTAGATATTTTTCTTTTTTTTTATCATAATTTATAAAAGTTCTTTCTTCTTTTATTTGTTTTACAATCTGTTTTATTTTTTTTAATGTTTCTACGGCTTTGTTTAACATAATCCAGTTAGTATCGTGTTCACCATTTTTATCTATATAATCATAACATGTAGCCACAAGTAGACTTTCTTCTTGAGCTTCGTCAATTAGTTTTTCAATTTTATCCATTTTTTATTATTTACTTTTTATTTTGATAAAAAAAAAAAATCAATTTTATTTTTTTTTATAAAAAAATTTTCTAATTATATTCTATAATATGGAGAGTTTAATGCAATTTAAAGAAAATCAGTTTGAGATACTAAAATCTACAACCGACAAGGCTATTGTAATGGGCAGATTAGAAATGCTAAAAGACTTAGCAATCTATATTGACAATATGAGAGAAAGTTATACAAGACTTTTAGTAGTTAATGGTATGGACGAAGACGAGTACAAAGAAAGGCTTGACGGCAGTTATGAAGAAAAAGACCGACACAAAGGCGTAAAAGGTTTAGACCCTAATGCTACTGGTGAAGTAAAAATAACTGAAGTAGAAATGCCCATAAGACTTACAACTAATTTAGGATTAGTAAACGAAGTAACCGAAGATAAAGTAAATGAAATAACCGAAAAAATTATTTAAATGTTTAGATTGACCTTGAAATAATTATATTTACTTATATTATAAAATGAGTGAACAGTTAATAACCGCAACACCAGTGAACGCCCCAGATATTCTAATGAACCAGCCATTAACACGCCAAGTTGACGTGACTTTAGAAACTAAAATTTTAGAACCAGTTTCTCACAACTACGCAAGTGCAACTGGCGGTAGAACTACTTTTGTACTACCAGCCTCTGGAGTGCTTGACGCACCAAACGCTGTTTTACGATTTGCTCTAACAAGTGCCGAAGGTGCTAATATTGTCGCACCCAATTTTGCTACTGGCCTTGCTGGTTGTGTTGACCGAGTAACCTTAAGGTGTGGGGGTAATATAATGTCGCAGACTACTAGGGCTGCTCACTATATGAATATTAAACAAAACTATTTACCACATGCTGTTAAAGAAGGTGTATATGACGCACGACACTTATCCAGTCATAGTTTAATGAACCGTGTAGGTAATGCAAAGATTGCTACAAGTGCCGCCACTCTCGCCTTTCAGCAGTTATACAATCCAGAAGCAGACCAAGTTAATGAATGGGGTAGAACTTATGTCCCTAATGGTGCCGCACCAGTCCACCGTGTACAGCGTAGTAAATGCATTCAGAATGTCGCCGCTTCTACTCCAGAAGCCGTAATTAGATTAGGTGATTTATTTGAATTTTTAAATGAGAACAAACTACCACTACTTGCTATGGCTCAAGTAGAAATAGAGATAGAATGGCTGGCGTGTGGAGACGCTAATGTCGCCGCTGTCAATCAGTTAAACTCACCACTTATAGACGCTATTATACCAGCAGCCGCCAATAACGCCGCACCAGCTGTAGCACAGTTAGGTACTGTTGTCATGAATACACCAACACTTTTACTTGACTACATTCATTATGACGAAGTAGAAAGAGAGAAAATTTTTAATGCTGTCAATAGCCCAGGTGGTATGAGATTAAACTTTACAGAAGTTCTACACACTAGAGGTATTAACCCAGCAAGTGCTGCTGAAGGACAAGTATCCAGTAATCACATTCTAGGTATGGCTATGAAAGAAATTAAAAAGTTATATGTCCAGAAAAACTACTCACAAGTCGGTAATGGTGCTGGTGAAATTAATAACGATTTTAATGGTATTAAAACACATAGAAACGAATTATTTAAACAATACAAATCCCAGCAAATACCCAGCGAATCATATAATTTACTAGTTAATAATGAAAGACTTTATGACAAAGACGTAGAGAACCCTATGGTTGCTCAAGACTATCTTTCACAGTGTGGTAAGAACTGGACACAGCCTAATATTGCTTATGATACTGGTAATTATAACGTATCTAAAAACCGTATTATGTTAGATAGTTCTTTTACTAACGGTGCTTTAGTCACCGACTTTCCGTCAGCCGCCAATCAAGCAAGTATCGGTGCCTCTAAAAGATATTTATGTGGTTCTCAAAACTTTATCGGAGTAAACTTTGATAAGTACAACATGCTCGGCTCTGCTGTGGGCAACGGCACAAGGTTAGGCTCAAGTCCCCTAGAATTTAACTACAACCGTCTTGCTGTAGCCGCCGCTGGTGCTGGTGCAGTCGGGGCCCATTTAGGTCCAGTTGAATTAGACTTTTATGTTTGCTACAGACGCTCTATGATTATTAGAGCATTAGGCGTTGACGTTTCTGACGCATAACTTTTTTTTACTTATAGATTTTTATTATGATTTATAATATATTATAATTATAAATATGACTGATTATACACAAGAAGCCTATGAATGCTCTATCCAAACTTCGGCAATAAGGATAGACAATACAGAATGGATTAATGAATTTTCACAAGGCATACAATTAAAAAAAGGCGACCAAGTTAGACTGCTAGGTAGTTTTATCCAAGAAGGTAGTGATAGTAATGAGATAGAAGTAGAAGAAGACCAAGAGATTAATATATCTTACTCACCATATTTACTAGGCAATACTATTGATACAATAGACAAAACTGAAAATGGTAATCTAATAGATTTAAGTCAGATAGGAGATTTAGCATATTCTACTGATAGTTTCGGCATAGAACCTCCTATGAGAAATACTAGTCAAAAAGGTAATTCAACCGATACATGGAACCAGTTGTCTCCAGATACTCAACCATATCAATATCCTACAACTGACGGTAGTGTGGCTGCAACTGCTGGACCTCCAGCAATAGCAGCATACGAGAATATGCCTACTACAAACCCAGCCGCAACTGGAGAAAGCGGTGGCGACGTGTACGGTGATATAACTTTTAACCCATGGTTTATAAATGGTGTAACCGAACCTATGGGGACACCAGTTTATACTGGAGGACCTACAGTATTAACAGATAGACCGAATATGATAGGAGATAAAGCAATCACATACGGCACTAACATTAGAACTGGGGATTTTCAGAAGAAAAATACAAACCAAAACTACGACGCTTTTGCTGATAATGAAATACCGACTGAAATGTACATAGGTAATATGGTAAAAAAATTTATACTACCGCAAATAGATAATTTTGAAACAGCAAACACTAATGTAAATCCACAAGGCAATTTAGCAAGTGATAATAATGGAGCCAACTGGGCTGCTAATTGTATATCTCACCAGTTAGAACCTATATTAGAAAATCATGCAGCCGCTGGACAGGCTGGTATGCTGGGGGGTGTGCCTAAAGTAGGTATGTGTATTGCTACAGTAGATATAGGTGAAAGTAGTGGCTGGAGTAATGACGAAGGTGAATGCTTCTATGAGAACACATGGGGCGATAGTACAGCGGTCGGTGCGGTACAGCCGAACTTTGTAGAAGGTAGTAATTTATATAATCCTCCGATAGTAAATGGTTCTGGCGGTCCAGCAACTTTAAACATGGCTGGTGCAAGTGGATATAGTGGTATACCAAATTTAAAAAGTGGTGTTCAGAGTGTAATAGGTACTATTGTAGCAGTAAGACCTACTAAAATGCATATCATGGGCAAGACGACAAAAGTGTATGAAGTCTACGCAACTAACTTTATAAATCCAGCACAACTAGCAGAGAGAGCCGAAATCACCCACACTTTTACGGACAAAAGACAACTAACAAGAGCGTCTACTTTTTTTACAGAAGGTGCTGGACAAATGACTTGTCGCAAAAAAATACACGGAGCAAGTTTGTTAAGAAACGGCTATAACTTTAATCCTAGTTTTAATAATGTTAATGGTGCTGATAATCACGCAACTACTGGGAGCCTTGCTGGTAGACTGCAAGTAGGTAATAACTCTAATCTACACGGCAACCAAGCTGGAGCAAATAGTGGGACACCTACTAGAAATACATATTTAAATAACGCTCCTACTGCAAGTACTGTCCCAGCCGTACCAGCAAATTTAAGGCTACAGTCTGGACCACAAAATGTAGCAAGTGTTAATACTGGTGCAGGGCGAACAGAAGCAAATGAAGTAGAAATGGGATTAGGCAATCCAGAAGGTTTAAGTTTTTTGTGGAATGGCTCACATACTGGTAATATGAAGATAAGCAATTTAACGAGTAATGTTAATAGATACAGAGCGAACTCATGGCTAGAGTTAAAAAGAACTGGTAATGCTGGAGACCAGAATGCTCTAAGAGTTAGACATTATATTAATGATATTATTTTACAGAATAAAGTAGACGGCACAGTTAATCCAGCAACTGACGCTTATTTTGATAGAGCAAAATTTGACCTACCACAAGGGAGCGTACCAACTGCTCTAGGTGCCTATATTATATGTCCTAAAGAAACTATGATTAGAATAGCAAGAGGCGAGTTTGACGCTACACCAGCGAATAATTTTTTTGCAACTGCTGGGCGTACACCTAGGATATGGCTAGACTACGCATATCAAGCAAGAATGAGTAATTATACTACAAGACACTATGTAGGTAATTCATGGGATACGATAAACGGTGGTAGTAATGTGAGTAATAATCCTAATACACGTTTTCCGCAAAGTTCTACTTATGTTAATGAGCATAGGTGGGGCTACAATATGATAGGGCGACCGCCTAATATTAACTGGAGGCAATCTGTAGCGAATAATGGTAATGCTGATTTAGAATTAGCGAATGTAATGAACCATAATTTTCAAGGTGCTGGTTATAATGTTGACTGGGACGTTTTTCCTGGTAGTGGCTCACTAGGTCCGAATGGTGTAGGTTTACCTAATATACTGTCTAGTCAAAATGGAGGGTTTGACGGCATAACTAATGTACATACATTTAGAAATTTACCATTTGTATTTTGTGGTTATAATACATGTATTAATAGTATTTATTTTCAGCAAAAAGATACTGGAGATTGTAATTTAGGACTTGATTCGTGGCGAGGACAAACCGACGTAACTGCACTCCAAGCGGCTGGTACTACTACATTAACAATAAGTAATAATATTGCTGATATTAATGACCCTAATTTAGCAAGGGTTCTACCAGTATTAAATGACGGCTTCGGCAGATATAGTGTTAAAGTATTGCTGGATAATTGTCAGTTTAATCCAGTAGAGTTGATAGGACAAGTAGTAGATAATGGTAATAATACTTCTACAATAACTTTTTTAAATCAGCCACATAATAATCCAGTATGGCTTACTGATATACCATTCGGCACAATAGTAATTATATCTTATTTAAGTAATGGAGGTAGAGGCATAGGTACTGATAGTGAGACATGGGCAAGTGATTTAATTATGATAAAAGAAAATATTATGAAAATGAAAGTAGAGAGAGGCTTCTATACTGAAGAACAATTAGCAGAAAAGATAAACGATACTTTTCATTATAGTAAAATAAAATATCAGAAAGAACTGGGTGTCAAAGACCCTAACAGCAATAACTACAACATACCAAGTAATGTAGGTTTAACTGATAATGCATTATCTAGTGAACCTAGTTTAATAAAAGGCAATTTTGTCCAAAGTTATTTACCAGACATTAATTATGGATTTTCTCCTATAACAACAACGAATAGTGTAGCATTAGACAGACCAGCACAGACACAAGAATTAACAAATGTGTTGCTCACTTATGAGAGTATAAGAATACCTGGACCAGCAGTAGAATTTGAACACTACTGGCCAGAACAGATAAACATTCTAAGACCATATAATGGGACTACAACACGCTATTTAACAGACAACACAGCCCAGTACCCAACAGAGTTAGGCACTCATTTTAAAATGTATAGTATACCATATATAAGCAAGACCTATCAAGATACAAAAGAAATCTCTTTAATAAGATTGCGAGGTGGCGGTTTAACACTAGAAGATTTTGACGCAACGAATGGTAGGTGGGATAATGTTAAACCTAAAATGCCTGGTGTCATGGAGAATTTACGGACATACTCTATTGTGCCTTATGACCCAACCGACCCTAATTCTTTTCCTCAAGACAACGCATTATTTATGTCTACCTCATTAATCTATGCCTATAGAAGCAGACTAACAAGAAACCTATTTGCAAGTGGTGGTTCAGCAAGGATTTTTGTAGGTGCTAATAATTTCACTTTCTCATGGGAGCAAGGGGCTAATAGATATTCTTTTAACAATTTGTACACACCCATAAGACCACACCAAATAGAAAATCCACCTAACAATCCGCAAAACGATTTCGGCATAGGCGACGCAGTCCCTAGTGGTATTATATCAGCAAAACATAGTGGTAAGGATATAGCCCAACTTACTGGGATTTATATTAACAGATTAAATGCTGGTGCTTTTACAACGGCAGAATGGGGTGCGACACCGCTAGGAGACTTTAGACTTTATGATACAGTAAGTAATACAGTACAACGCCAAGCTGGACAAGAGTTATTAACTATATTAGGATTTACTTCGGCACAAGTAGATAGTTTTGATAATAGTTTTGATTTAGGTAATGATTTATTTATATATGAAAGCGATACAATACAAAGCGGTAGTGCAATAAGAGTAGGTGCTAAAATAACACCAGCAGTTAATGGTAGTAATCCTACTGCGAGTAGGTGTCTGAATGTAGCACCAGTCCAGCAATTTTTCGTGCAGTTAGATACTGACGATTTTTATGCTAGAAATGTCCCTAGTAAGGGTAATGACCCATACTATAAAATAGGTTCTGACTTTCCGTGCAAAACTTTCTTCGGTAATCAGAATGGAGCAAAAATACCGATTATAGGATTGTGTAGTAGAAACTTTAGTGCTTTTAACTTTGTATTTGATTTAGGTGGTTCAGCAATAAATTATATAATAACAGAAGATACTACAATAAGTAGTATACGGACAAAAATATATACAAGTAATTTAAGAAGCCCAGTAAATCTAGCAGAGAACTCTGCTATAATATACTTAATAACTAGATATGGTGTAAACAAAGATTTAACGCCACAGCAAGGATTAGAATTTGCACAGCAGTTTCAAGCACAAGCAAACGCTCCATTAGTGAATGATTTTTATAGTCAGCCGACAAACATGGTGCGTACTATACCGCCGATAAATCCGAGTAAATTTTATTATAGTGGGTTCGGTGAAGTAGAACCGCCCATAGACACAGACAGCAGCGACGAGGACTGAATGCGATAGTATGGGTGTCCAGTAAAGCCGTTCTTTTCTTTTTGTTTTTTTCTGAATAATTGTTTTAATAGTAATATAATATTTAACGACATTTATAAAATTAATTAATATTATTCTTTGCTATATATTTTAATAGTTGATTGTAGATACTGTTCTGTGATATTGTAAGCATTTTTTTTTATAGATTTGTCTCCATACATGTATACCATATACTTCTACGTCATTAATTATATCATTAATTTTATTTTGTTCTATATTATATTTATATGGTATTAAAAAGTCCGATTCGGTAAAAAGTTCTTTTGCATAGGACCAGTGTACTGGACAAAAGGACTTTGCTGGTAAGACATAGTCATTATGTTTATCCATTTGTTTTTCATAATTTTTTAAATATTTACTCTGAAAGGCAGTCTTTTTAGTAGATTTACTTTTCAGTATTTTACTCCAGTCTATTTCTTCTGTACCGTCAAAACACATAACACCTATATTAGCAATAACCTTTTTTTTACAGCAGTATATACCACTTTGTGGCGTGAGTTGACTACTAACATAATTAGTTGTATTAGGTAGTTTTCTTAATAGTAATGTATCTGTGTCCAGCCATATTATAGTCTCTCTTTCTAAACTTTCTTTATTCTGCAAGAATAGTTCAAACCTAAATCTATCCGCCATAAATTCTTTAGAACTGTCCGTATAATCTTGTAGTGGTATAATATCATTAGCATTTTTTATATGCAAATGAGATACAGAAATATAGTTGCTAAATAGTTTAGAGTAAGTGTATAAGTTTACATGGTAATCTAGAGCAATCCAACTTTTAATGCAGTCTTTAGATATTGCGTCCAGTTCTGATTGTACCCACAAACAAGTTATAGTATTCATATAGTAGGCATAGATTTTTTTTTTATATAAAAAAAAAAAATTGATTTTGAAACTGTGCTACAATAATAAATACAAACATGCCTTT
>VMHT01015909.1_pt1 | contig 11917 bp, 10 predicted proteins | sample 4693611 | NCBI WGS metagenome assembly VMHT01 (sample SAMN12280063, study PRJNA550983) | marine metagenome | isolation source: seawater sampled from same location over 5 years 0.02-0.2 micron viral filtrate | place: USA: collected off the coast of southern California halfway between the port... ...
ATATTGTAATTCCAGGATTTGTATTTCTCTTGTCTTTTTATTTACTATAAATTTTGCTGATTTATATACAAATCCATACAGAAATACCCATGCGAATTCTTTAATTGGGATAACCTTGATAGATTTATTTAATGATTATTTCAATCGCTATTGGGAACATCCGAGAAGTATTTTTGTTTTAGATAGAGTTAATTTATTTGATTTTTTGGCACACCCTAGACGAAATTTCTCAGTAATTTTGTCAATTCTTTTTGTTATAAGTTCGTTTTGGAAAATTAATAGATTTAAATTTATTTATTTAGTGGGCATTTTAATTTTGGCTTTTACTTCACTAGGTTTATTCGGACTTCACTTTAATCCTGAAAAAGGAGACACCCTTAAAACACACTATTATTTTTTCTTATTAGCTATTTCATTTATTTTTATTTTGCTAGATGTATTTAAAAGCAAAAACTTTTGGATAAACTATATAAAAGCGATTTCTCTAATTGCAGTATTCTTGTTTATTTTTGGCTTTCCAAAAAATTATACTGAAAACTCTCAAGTTACAATCTTAGAGAAAATACCAACAACAATTTCATGTAATTACGTAAAACCATACTTTAACACTATATTTTCTGTTGATATTCAATGCTTAGATAAAGAAATGGCAATTTGTGGAAATTTAGAAAATTATAATCTTCCAAAAATGCATCAAGATGGATATCTAATATTTCAACCAGATGACAATTTCTCCCCAAAAAACTTAATTGACGAAAGTGGGAATCCAGTAACTGTAAATGGGTTTGCTGAGTGTGTTCATTATGTTGAAGGGGGATTTTATCCAAATAATGGATTTTCTCAGATTGACAGAACACCAAAAGCAAATAATAGCTTTATTTACTTGACCATACTTTCAATTATTGGAATTACTTATATAAGGAGTGGGAAAAAGATTTACTCTTCTTCTTGACTATATTGTTCCGCATTTCTTGATTTTTCAATGTTTAATGTATCTATTAATTCTGTATTAATTTTTTTAATAACATCTTTAGTTTCTTTTCTAATTTCATCATCTTTTATATTCTCTTCTACTGTTTTAATTATGTCGTAGAACAAATTTTTAATTTCGCCCAAGGTATCATTCAGAGATTCTTTCAAATCTTCATGGTCCACTTCAGAATTTATTTTTTCTTTTATTTTGTCTTTTGCACTATTTATGTCTTTAGATATTCCATACCAATTTGAGTTTTTATCCATGTACGAATTATAATTTAAAATCTTGCTTTATCTTTGAATTGTAGATTAGGTTTTCTAGTTAATCTCTGTTTAGCCCATCTTGCAGGTGCAATCAATCTAAAAAATGGTGGAAGTAAAGGTCTTGAATATTTGAGGAAGAGTAAGTTGAAACCTAACAAAAAATTTATTGCTTTACTTTCTTTAATATTATATAAATTTTTGAACTCAGGTGGCAATGTATGAAATGCAGTGAATGCTATAAATGGCCAAATTGGTTTTATATGTTTTGGTACAGGACCTCCACTAATGATATCTTGCACATCCTTAGCTACGTCAGTGAATATTAAATAACCTTCTTTTCTTGATTTATCTATTATCCATTGCTTTAATTCATTATGCGACTGAGGCATAGTATTTTCGTCAATGAGTACAAGTTTTGCAGCTAAGATGTTTTCCTTGTGGTATTGATTTTTTTCCGATTCGCTTAATTTTTTTACAGTTTTTTCGTAAAAATATATTGAGGAAATTTGTAAGCAAGCATGTACCCACAATAATTGTTCCTGATCAAGTGCGTCGTAAATTTTTTTTGTAACAACATCCTCCCCCTTAATAACTTCGTGAAGTTTATTTATTCTATGTGCACTTTCATCAGCTTCAGTTTTAGTACCAAACGTTACAGAATTTTGCAACGAAAGTGTTCTAATTAATCTTTTCCAAGGGTCTCTTTGATAGAAAGAAGTTTGTCTAGCTCCTGCTGCAATTAGTGGATGTGCAGCGTGCATCAATAATGCTCTTGCACCACCAAATAAAACAGTGATTTCTTTATTTACTTTCCACATCATTGAATTAGGCCCAAAATAACCAGGATCTGCTTTCATATTTAAAAGTTTATCAAAATTATGAAATATCAAAAACTATTAGTTTGTATTAATAAATAAACTTATAATTTATTTATACAATTTATGAAAAAAAAATTACATTACATAACATATCAAACATTTCCGGCAGACACCGCAAATAGCTTACAGACAGTATCTAATTTAAAGTATTTTGTAAAAAATAATTATGAAGTAAGTCTTTATTTTCCACTAAGAGAAAAAAATAGTTCAAGTGATTTAGAAATAATACAAAAAAAATATAAATTTAATGAAATAATAAATGTTTTTGGCACTTCACATCCTTATCCTTTTGGAAAATTACATTTTTTTAAAAGATTTTTTTATCATTCAAGTCATTTTTTATGGGCAAGAAAAATTTCAAAAAACTTTACTCATGCTCAAAATAAAGGTGACTATTTTTTAACAAGATCTGATTGGGTATTATATTTTTTATCTAAGAAAAATTTAAACATTATTTTTGAATGTCATCAGTATTCAAAGCTTAGAAATTATATATTTAAAAAAGTATCTAATTTTGATAACGTAAAAATTATTTATTTAAATCAACTTATTAAAGATGAATTCAATTTATCAACCCAAAAATCTTTAATTTTGGCTAGTGGCGTTGATTTAGAGTTATTTCAAAATATTGCTAAAAATAAAAAAATTGAAAATAAAATTGTATTTGTTGGCAATCTTTTAAGATTTGGAAAGCAGAGAAATCTAGATAGTATATTAAGCGTTTTTCAAAATCTAGAAGAATTTAGTCTTACAATTGTAGGTGGCCCAACCTCAGAGTCTAATAAGTTAATAAATATTATAAAAGAACTTAACTTATCAAATGTAACTATAAAAGGAAGATTAAGTAGAGAAGAAACTATAAATGAAATTTTGAGTTCATCTTATGGATTATTAATTAATTCTGATGATAAGCATTCACGACTTTTTACTTCACCACTGAAATATTTTGAATATCTAGCAGCTAATTTGAAAGTAATTGCTATTGATTTTCCATCACATAACCTACTTCCAGAGCAAAATAATATTTATTATTTTGAAAATGAAAATTTAGATTCTCTTAAAGGTTCGATTTATAGAGCATCTGAAAATAAATTTGTTGATGTTGAGATAGAGAAGTACTCCTTAAATAACAGAGTAAAGCAAATAATTAGCTTATTTGATGAATAATGCGCGCCCGGAGGGACTCGAACCCCCAACCCTCTGATCCGAAGTCAGATGCTCTATCCAGTTGAGCCACAGGCGCTAATTAACATTTCTTTTGCTCGATTTACAAAACTTAGTTTATCAATATTGTTTAAAGATTTTTCTGTTAATTCACCCCTAAGCTTCTCATCTTTTATTAAATTTCTTAACTTATTACTAAAATCATCAAAATTATTGTGATCAAAATAAACAATACCTAGATTTAAACTTTCAAGCTCTAAATGACTATCAATATTTGAAGCTAAAATTGGAACTCCACATGATGCTAATTCAAATATCTTCATTGGAGAAGCATATAAATTCATATGTTTATTGTTAGGATAGGGAACAATTCCAATATCAAACTTAGAGATTATTTCTGGGACTTCTTGATGAGGAACAAATTCATTAATTTCAAAGTATGAATTCATGTTATTAATTTCAACAAATTTTTTTATTTCTTCTAGTTTTTTATTTGGTCCACCAACAATAATTGTTTTAGTTTCAAAATCATTATTAATTTTTATAATCTCTTTACAAGCATTCAACACTCCCTTATCACTATTGTGTGTTTCCAACATACCAACATATCCTATTGTCAAAAGAGATGTCTTTAAACCCTTTGGAAAAAATAATTTTCTATCAACACCTAGGGGCAAATAAATAGGAGGATTTAAGATATGAGATAATTCTTTATAAGATTTTTTTGTAATTCCAATTGTTTGAACACTCTTGTCTCTTTTTAATTTTGAAATTGAAAATTTTTGAATGTACTTTGCCTCACCATGCTTTTCATAAAAAGATTTCTTAAATAATTTTTTAAGAACCAATATTAAATTTGGATTAGTTGACCATAAAAAATCCTCATTTTCTAAATTTTTTCTTACCCTGTAGCCCCAGATAAAAGTATTAATCGAGAATGCAAATTTTTGTAAAATTTTTGGAGCAATTCTGTAAATTTTATAGCTTGTAATATCTACATTTCCTATTTCTTTGAAATTTATATCAGAATTAACTTTGTAATAATTGCCAGGTAGCTCGTTAATTGTTTTTGAGTTATATGTTTTCGGATAATAAACATTGACATCACAACTATTTTCTACAAAACTTTTAGCTATTTGAACAAGGTGAATCCCATAAGCCATCTCGGAGGGGAACCTCGCAAATGTAATTACTGCAACTTTTTTATTCATCTATTAGGACATCCTTTTGACCATGCATCATAAAGACTAATTTGAGAATTTTTATAATGAAAAGATTTATCCTCAGCAATTTCATTTCTTAACTTGTAATCTTCGAGGAACAAACCTTCTTCAATACCTAAAGAAAAATATATTTCAGCAGCACTATTAATTTTGTCTACTTCATAAAATTTTAAATCAACAAAATTACTTAAGAAAACGCATAAAAGTAAAATTGAAATTATTTTATTTTTGCTTTTGTTGATTATGAGCATAAATGCAATAAAAGCTGGTAGGAGATGCCCCTCTTCAGTAGGTAATCTTAGAAAGCTAAGTTCAAAAAATAAAAAGATTAAAAATAAATAAAAATTATTGCCTTTTACATCAAATTTTAATCTATAAAAAATTGATAAAAATACTAAGAAACCTAAACCTCCCACGAAAGGAATTTGCTTTAAGAAAAATCTTCCTAATCTATTGATTAAATCATGATCAGTATTTGTTAAATTAAGCATACAGAACATATCAGACCAGTTTGAATAGACGCCTGTAGATACATAAAAACTAAACAAATTATTATAAAAAATAAAATATATTATTGATGTAATCACTAATGAAGAAAGCATTAAAATAATGCTTTGTCTCAAATCTTTCTTTTTTGTATAAATATATAGAACCACAACAAGTAAGAAGATTAAGTTGCTTAATCTTGCTGAAACAGATAATGCTAATGAAAAAACGATAAAAAACTTACTGTATTTTTTTTCGTACAAATACATAGTTAAGAAAATTGCCAGAAACCCAAATAAGCTTCCAAAAATATAATCGATAGCGGATAATCCTGAAATTAAGTAAATAGGCGATACAGAAATAATTAAATAAATTATCCAGTTGCTGTTTTCAATTTTTTTAAAAAAACAATATATTAAAAAATTCAAACATATTAACAAACTAAATTGGAACAATAAAACTACATGTTCAAAGTTAAGGCCTAATCCTTGACCAATTACAATGCATAAGCCAATTAAAAATTCATAAATTGGAAAACCAGGAGGCCTTGATGGGATATATATGCCATTTTTAATATAATTTTCATAAGTACCAATTAACGCATATGAATCCCAATCAGAACCAATATTTGAATTAGAAAAAATTGGGAGAAAAAATAGGAGAGTTAAAGTTGACGAAAAGTAAAAATAGATTTTTGATTTTTGGTTTGTCATTAATAATCTAGATTATAGGATTATAAAATTTACATTTATTGATAATTTATTTAGTAATTTAAAAAAAATCTAAAAAATCGAAAAAGGCTCTTTAATATAGTTATTAGTGATAAAAAATAATTTTAGATTAATTGCTTTTGTTTTTGTATTTGTTTTATGTGGAACTAATGATTCAGTGGTTGAAGAAAGTATTATCTCTATACCCGAAACAACAACATCTTCTATTACAACTACGACTATTTTAGATACTACGACTACAGTTACTAATACAGATAGTTGTATTCCTGATAATAATTCAAATATAAATTTTCAAAATATTAGAAATGTCCAAAAATTTTTAAACAAATACGGATTTAACGCAGGAGACGAAGATGGATATCTAGGTCAGCAAACTGTAAATGCAATTAGAGGTTTTCAATCATTTGCAGGGCTACTTGTAGATGGTGATGTGGGAGCTAATACAATTAATAAAATGAGTAGTTGGACGGGTTGTGAAGAGGAAGCCGTTAGTACTTCATCAAACAATGATTCTGCTACCACCACTACTACATTGGTTGAAACAGATTCAACGACTACTACCACTACTACACCTAGTACTACAACTACTACCATTATCGCGGCTAATACAGACTTGCAGAATAAGAACTATGGTATTGTTCCCCATGTTTCTTTAACTTCAAACGAAGTTATCAGTTTATTTAAGGGTGTTAACACAGCAAATGATGTGTGTGGTACTCCATACTTAAATTCCCTAAATACAGGTTTACTAAATCAATATTCAAACGGATTAGTTTCAAATAGCTTGAATGTCTTTAATAACAACGTTACTGAATCCACTATAACTACCGAGATAACAGACGAATCGAGTTCACAGATAAAAATTAAAATAGTAGGAGATGGAAGTGATAAATATAAATTTTATTTTATTTCTCCTTTTTCATCTAATATTTCTAATAAAACTCCTAATTCTTTATCAACTTCTTTGAATCTAACTGAGGCAACATTTAATTTGGATAATTTTTCATCAGGAGTCTGGTTCTACACTTTTGCAGAAAGTGGAAGTGGAAGTGTGGTAAAAGCGACTGGAAATCGTGAATTTTCTGTTGGAACAATATCCTCGCAACAAGTTAGCTCTAACACTGGAATAGGTAAGTTTTTAATGACTACTAAAAATATTTCCAATGGCAAATATGAAAATATTGCTTCAGGCCAAGGGTTTAGTACTTCAAACTCTTTAAATCTTGTATATATTACTGACAATATTTTAGACAACAGATTAGATACTTCTGATGAAATTAAGATTGACGACAGAACCATAAAATTAAGCAACGAAAATCAAGCTTTTGTATCTGAAGTTTTATTAATAGGTACCGAATTGATGAAAGTTGAATCTAAGGATGGAAATAATTTTACAGTAGAGCGTGGATTTTTAAATACAGAAATAAAGTCCCACAGCGCCGGAGAGGCAGTTAAGGCAATTAAAAACCTAAATCAAGAAAGTAGAATATCTAACTTTGCTTATGCAGTGTTTAGAAATGAAACCGGGATGAGATTTCAAGTCCCCTTAGGTCCAGAGTTGACAGTTAATGAATTTAATTTCAATAAATGTAATTATGACAGATACTCATTAGAACAAATTACTACTTTTTCTTGGAGATCTAGTGGCTCTTCAACATTAAATAGTATTAGTGTTGTAGATAATCTAAATCCACTTTTTGATAAAGCTTTTGTTATTAATTCTGGAGGACAATCATACACACCTCCATCATTGAATGCATCTGACCAAGTTTCTGGTGATTTTTTAAATGATGGTCCGAAAAACCTTGTTGTCGGTGAAGGAGACATAGTAAATTTCAATTTTAATGGAGTAGTTGATGGTTCGTCAACAACTCGTTTTGTAAAATTAAAATTTCAATTACAGCCTGATACCGGAAGCACAAAGAAATCTAAATCCAGAGAAATATATATTGATTTAAATAACGAAAGTTATAATTTTAAATTAAATATAGAAAAAGTTGTTTCTACGGATACCAATTTAAATAATAGGTGGGAGGATGGATACAAGTACATATTTGACTCAATTACTCTATTTGATGACAGTACATCTGTAGAAATAAAGAATAATCAAACAATTGTCTACGATTATAAATCTGGGTTAGGTAGCCATCAAGCTTACTATCTTGATCAGTTTTCATTTATTATAAAAAGTAGTTAACTTTTTATAATAATTAAAAAAAGATATCAGAGAGTATCTACAGTTTTACAAAATTTATGCGGTTATTGTGCGGTATTTTGTATTTTTGTAGGGTAGATTTCTGAAAAACCCTTGTGGGCGCTACAGGATTTGAACCTGTGACTTCTTCCTTGTAAGGGAAGCGCTCTGCCGGACTGAGCTAAGCGCCCAAGTTGTAACATATTTATAATAGTTAACGGTATAATTTAAAAGTGGATAATTTAGGTGTCATAGTTCCTTTTTATAATGAAAAAAATACTCTTGCTGAATCCATAGAGAGACTACTAAACCAAAATATATTTACAGAAATAATTCTTTCGGATGACAATTCAAATGATGGGTCAGATAAAATTGCAAAACAATATGAAGACAGCAATGAAAATATTAAATATATTAAATCTTTAGAAAATAAAGGAAAAGGTAATGCTTTAAACAATGCAAAAGATTTTATCACAACAAAGTTTGTTGTGATACATGATGCTGACCTAGAGTATTTTCCTGAAGACATTGTAGAAATGTTTGAAAAGGCAAAAACAAATCCCCAAAGTTTAATTATTGGCTCACGATTTATTGGCAATAAAGAAAGAATTAATATTTACAGAAGAACTTATTTTGCTAATAAGGTTATGTCATTGTTCTTTTCATTTATTCATTTTTGTAAAATTTCTGATATAGCAACCTGCTATAAAATGATGGCGACAAAAATTTTTAAAGAAATTGAATTAGTTGAGAACGGATTTTCAATTGAAATAGAACTAGTTTCAAAATTTTTAAAAAAATATAAATCAATTATTGAAGTGCCAATTAAGTATGAAGGAAGGTCCTACGAAGAAGGTAAAAAGATCAGGCCACTTGATGGCTTGATGTACTTAATTAATTCAATTAAATATAAAATTTATTAATCTTTAAAAAAATCTAATTTCATTATGATGGTTGGGGTATAAAAATTGAAGGCAATACCAAAAGTAAAAATTTTCCTGGAAGCTTAGGTGTTGTAAAAATTTCAATATTGCTTTCAGTAATATTTTATTCCTCGTCTATTTATTACTTATTTAAAGAAAAAAATAAAAAATTATTTTATCTTGGAATCTCAGGGTTTATTGGATTTTTAACCCTTGCAGCGAATGCAATAAATTTATTATCATTCTTTCCTAAAAGTTTTGACGTAACAAAGGGGGACCCTATGAAGACTCATTTGGTCTCTTTTTTACTTGCAATGACATTTGTATATTTATTAATAAAACTAAATATTCATAAAAATTTATATCGATTTGCTTTTACCTTAATTATTTTAAATTTATTTTTTGTTTCTATGACAAACCCTTTGACATTACAAGATATTTTAAATTCACAATTTTATATTGACAGACTTTATTCATTAATTCCCTGCAGTTTAAATAGCATTTCAATAACTATTAATCCCCTTTGTACGCCTAGTGAAATAATTGGTAGTACAAGTAATTATTTTATTCCTGATATCAAAGGATTTATAGTCAGCAGAGTATCACTTATTTCAAGCTTTTTAGTAATTGCTGTTTATATATTTAAAAATGATAATAAAAATATTTTTTAAAAATTAAATTAATCAATTCTAAATTACTGTCCTCTACAAACCCTTGCATCGTCTACAAAACTCCCACAGCTATTGAAGTGCTTTCCGTAGTCGCTTGTTGGGGCACCTTTATTCTGGTCAATATAAGAATGAAAGTTAGTTATAAGAAATATACTTGTAATTGCAAAAGTGAAAGTAATAAGTGTCAAACTTAACGAATGTTTGATTGGTTTTAATATAAAAATATATAAGAATACTGTTGTAAAAAAATAATAGTGTGGATAAAGAGGCCTATCTAATAATGTAAATAACAATCCACTAATAATAACAATTGAAAGAAACGCTACATCAAAGTCATCTAGTAAGTTTTTGTATAAATTAATAATTAATTTATATATTCCGTACATCAATAAAGCTAAAATAAAAATATTATTCATTTGGTAAAGCCATCCATTTAGAGGAAATTCAGAATTTAATAAATTCCTATCAAAAGAACTGTTTATTTTATTTTGAAGAGAGTTGCCAGACATAAATTCCAACATTATTCGCCAGTAAGAAGAAACTCCCCAAGACTTTGATTGATTTAAATTACTCAAAGTAATTAAATCTTTTACTGGTAGATACAAAATTATATTCATAAGTACCCCTAGTAAATACCCAATTACTATTGAATTAAAATTTTTAAAACCGTCTTTTAGCACAAAAACAAAATTTAAAGTAGAGGTATAAATGATATAAGGAAAGTAAATTGCAAAACTTAGTGATGAAATTAAGCCATAAAAAAAAGAAAACGATTTTGATTTTTTTCTATTAATAAAAAGAATTAAAAAAACAATTATAAAAAATTCATAATTATAAACAGAACTAATATTTCTTGAAGAGATAATTAAATAAGGATTTAAAAACAAAAATGTTATTACAGCGATTGCTACATTTTTTGCGATACTTTTTCTTATAATTAGATAGATAAAAATTATCATTATTTGGGAAGCAATAATTTTTATTTGTAAAAAAGTTATGTAATTAGAAACCCCTAAAAGACCGAAAATACATTCTATTTTATAATGAAGCGGTCCTTGAGGTATGCCGGACGAAGAATTTATAAATAAAAAATCTAAGTTTCCACTTAATAGGTTTTCAATTTTGCAATTTTGCAAAACATTAAATGAAAATTGTTGGTCATACTTATACTCAACATTGTTTATTTTTGTCAATTTTAGAAAACTACTTGTAAAAAATACAATTAAAAGTATTGTATTTTCTAATAGTTTACTATTATTTCTCAGTTTCAATTCCCTTGTGCTCAATTAATGAAGTTAAAAATTTTACCATTCAATAGTTAGGTTAAGATTCGATTTGATAACAGCGGAGCATGGTAAAACTTCATTTTTACCAATATAGGCAACGGGTTCAAAAGAATACTCAACGTCACCTTCATTCATGATTATTCTACATGTTCCACAGTGTGCTTCCTGGCACTCATATTCAATTTCGTAACCATTTTTTTCAAGAACACGGAGTAAGTTGTCATTTTTATTACAAACTATTTCTTTTGAGTCGTTAACTTTGACAGTTACTTTTTGTTTCATCGAATTTCTTGCAATTTAAAGCTCAAAATCTCCTAGGTCTTCAACGTTAACTTCACTATCTACTTGTCCGACTAAGTATGAACTTATCTCTACCTCTTGTGGTGCTACTTGAACTGTATCACTAGCTAACCAAGTCTTCATCCAAGGGATAGGATTCTTAGTTACATTAAATATGGGATCAATTCCAACTGCTTTCACCCTTACATCAGTTATATATTCTACATATTGACACAAGATTTCTTTATTTAGTCCGAGCATGGAACCATCTTTAAATAAGTATTCAGCCCATTCTTTTTCTTGCTCTGCACCCTCTTTAAACATATCAGCTGCATCTTGTTTACATTCTTCTGCAATTTCTGCCATTTCCGGATCATCTTGACCTGTTCTTATAAGATTAATCATGTGCTGTGTGCTTGAGAGGTGTAACTGTTCGTCACGTGCAATTAGTTTGATAATTTTCGCATTTCCCTCCATCAAGCCTCGTTCAGCAAAAGCGAAACTACATGCGAAACTCACATAAAATCTTATTGCCTCGAGAACATTTACAGACATCAAACACATATATAACTTTCTTTTTAAATCATGCATATTGATATCAAGCTCACCAACATCTGTTTTGTGCACTCCCTCACCATGAAGGTTGTATGCTTGCTGATAGTTAATTAAATCGTCATAATATCTAGATGTATACTCTGCTCTTTCGACAATATCTTTGTTTCCAACAATATCATCAAAAATCAAGGATGGATCATTAGTAATATTCCTGATTATATGTGTATAGCTTCTGCTATGAATAGTCTCACTAAAAGCCCATGTTTCTATCCATGTCTCAAGCTCAGG
>VMHT01170212.1_pt1 | contig 11917 bp, 15 predicted proteins | sample 4693611 | NCBI WGS metagenome assembly VMHT01 (sample SAMN12280063, study PRJNA550983) | marine metagenome | isolation source: seawater sampled from same location over 5 years 0.02-0.2 micron viral filtrate | place: USA: collected off the coast of southern California halfway between the port... ...
TAATATCTTCGCTGTTAGCTGGAGTAATTGGTTGGATATATTTGTTATCAAATGTAGGCTTCAACGTAGTTGCAGCGTTATAAAAGATACCATTTAATATACCAATAGTTAGTAGAGTTCGCGTAGCCTCTGCTGCTTTGATATAGCCGACTTTACTTTGAACGACTGTACCTTGAAACAGATCTTTATCATACGCGGCGTCTATGAAGTATTTGCCTTGTCCTGCAGTAGCTGGTGTAGCACCAACTGTACCTGTAGGGATCAAACCAAATCCAACGGTGTTTCTATTTGCCATAGTATTTACTCCTTAATGTACCTGCCCCGAGGGGCCTCCAGTACGGGTTTATTTAATTCAGTGATTTAAAAAATTACTTTTTCGTACCACCGAAGGTTACACGAGATTGTCTATCAACATTGATAGGCATTCTCTGATCCTGCTCCTTCATTAGATCGTTATTAACTGCTTCGTCTTGTTGTTTATGACGGTTAGCCATATACTCTTGACGTTGTTGCGCGATCTCGACAGGTACCTTCGCAAGAAGAAGGCCTCCAACCCCAACGACTCCCTTGTATTTGCCGTCTTCGACAATTGGATAATCACTAGCATTTTCGACTTCTTCAGATCTAACTAACTCATAACCTTCTCTTAAACGTCCAGTTATATTTTTAGTATCTTGAAAGCCAACGCTTTCTGCTCTTATCCATCTATACCTGAATCCATCAGGTGCAGGGGGTGCATCTAGAGATGACGGTGGAACCCACACTTTTGGTCTTTCAGACTTTGACCGTGTTTGATTCGCACGAGAAGTTTTGTTTTCTTTTTCCATTTTACGCTCCTTCCGTGTTTTTTAATTGTTTTGCGTATTCTTCGAGTGGCACACCTAATTTTTTAGCTATTGCTACTTGAGACGATGTGAGTCTCACTTGTTTGCGACCTGGCTTTACGCTTCTTGTAGCTGAAGCCACTGTCTGAACAGGGGCGGTCGATTGCTTGTTGTTAGTATTACCAAATTTATGCGGAAAGTCAATTCTTATTCTTTTATCAACTTCTGCATAATACTCGTCAGAATTTGGATCGTATCCTTCTTTTTCCGTTAAATCCTTGTGTATCTCAAAAGCCGTATATGTCATAGGCTTATCAGTACCGAACCATGAGTTTTGTGAAGCCCATGCTTCAGCTCTAGGATCTGGATTAATAGGATCATCCATTCGTTGGGTCTGAACTGGTGGTTCAGACAATGTTACAGGTTTCTCGGCCTGCATTTCTTCTCGACCAGCTTTGGCTTGCTCTAGTTTTGCATTCTCAAATGCGAGTGTTGCAATTCTTTTGTTTGCCTCAACTTGAGCATTAGCATCACCAGATTCAATTGCTGCAGCTAATTCTTTTTGTGCAGCTTCTAAACCTGTTGAGATACTTGTCTCAAATTTTTTAACATAGTCAGCATCAGTTTTTTCAAATCTTTTTTCTAATGCTATTCTTTTTTCCTCTACACCTTTAGCGTAATCAATAGCAGCTTGTTCTCTTCTTTCTGCTTCTCTCATCTTACGAGTTAATTTCGCAATACGAGCTTGAACGCCTTTACTGTAGTCTTCTAAATTTTCGTCACTCTTTTTTTCTTCTAACTTTGTTTCTCTTTCGTTTTCATATGTTTTATCTGTTCCTGTTTCTTGTTCCGGCTGTTCTATTACAGCTTCATCTTTTACTTCTTCAATATCTACCGTAGCATCAGGTCCTGATGTATCGATGGGTACTGATTTGTCTTTTTCTTCTGGCATAGTTACTCCTTCCTATGTTTAGAACTCATGCAAGATGTCCTCTGGACTATCAATTGTTGCTAACACTTCATCGTCGTTTAGCAGACGCATTTCCCCACCATCTATTTTGATTCGGCTACCTGCATATCTTGCAAACATAACCCAATCTTTCTCCTTGCACCACGGGCCTTCGGGATATCTCTCCTTATCCTTATAACATTGTGGGCCCATAGCCATAACCAATCCTACTTGAGATCCAACTTGTTGTTTCTCTAAAGTAGTTTCAGCTAAATGTAATCCACCTTTAGTTTTTTCATTCATTTTAAATGGTAAAACTAAAAGTCTCCAGCCTGTCGGCTTTGGTAATTTCGGTTCTTTCTCTTCTTTTTTCTCTGATTTTTTTACACCAATAAGATCATTGTTTGGTGTTAATATCGATGACTGTTCCTTCATTGTGCTCCTTATCGTTTAGCAGGTTAGAGATTTCCTGACGCACTGATTCCAGTGCATTGATTTGTCCTATTATATACTTGTAATTTTCCATGTTGTCAACACCACCGGACGTTATAGATATTGATAATGATTCTATTTTTGAATCTAGGAATCTTAAAGTTTTATTTATTACTGTTTCTAATTGCATTTAACATTTCCATCTTCTCCGTGCTTGTCTGATTCGAGAATTAGGATCGTTACGTGTTTTTGCTGATGATCTTTTGAGTTGTCCCAGTGATCTTGCGCAGTATGATTTTCTACGTTTAGCAGCTTTTGATCCTGGCTTCACTTTTCCAGTCACGGCTGTTTTTAATTTACTTCCAGGGTTTGCTGCCCTGTAAGCTCTTACACCTTTAGCTGTCATTCCAGCTCCAGATTTTGTTGATCTATAATTGGCACTTTTGCCTGTAGTAGTTTTTCTTATAGGATTTTCTTTTTTTCTCATGCAAATGTTTTTACGTTGGTTGGTTTACCGCCTGGGTTACCAGCTGCCCTTTTTCGTTTGACAGCACTCGCCTTTTGCGACTTTGTCATCCGTGTGGCTTTTGCAAGTGGGACGCATTTTGGATATTTCCTCTTTGAGCCTTTGCTTCTCCCGCAAGGCTGATATTTCCCGTCTTTCTTCGGCGCTCCAATGTCCACCCATTTCTGAGCCACCCATTCTCTTAAACCACCCTTTGAAAAGTGAGTACGCATTACGAATTCTTTCCGTAAGCTTTTCCTTTACCTTTCATGGCTAACTTACAAGCTCCACCACCAGTTTTATACATAGCTCTGGGCATATCCATCATCATTCCACCACCCATAGCTTTTTTTCTTTTCTTCTTGCCACCTGGTGTAACTTTACCAGAACATACTGCTGATGCGTACATGTTTGCGTATGCAGAGGGGTAAACTTTGAATTTACGCTTCGCTGCTGCTTTACCTCTTGGACAAAGTTTAGCCATTATGCTTTACCACCTTTTTTCATAGCTTTGCCACCTTTTCTAGCAACCATTCTATTTGGATTATATCCAAATTTTTTTGCTAGTTCTTTCCCCTTTGCTCCAGATTTAGCTAGTTTAGCTAATCCTTTATTTTTACTTTTACTAATTGGTTTTCCTGGCATTATTTTTCTCCTATAAATTTTTTAACTATTTTTTCGTTTCTTCTGTCAATCATTCTAGCTTTTGCTTTTTTAGAAGCTTGATCTATATTAAACAAAGTTTGATTTAATTTTGCTTTTGAAGCTTTTGTTTTTTGTTTTAAAATATTTAATTTACTTTTAGTTTTTTCTAATTTTGTTGTAGGCACGTTTGCCTTAACAGAACTAATAGTTGGTGAAACTTTACTTGCACCTTTTTTAAAAAGTAATTTACCAAAAAATCCTACAGCCATTATTTTTTTCCTCCGTTACGAAAAATTTGTGTACCCTTTATACCATAAATCGACGCCACTACAAGGATCCAAAGATTTGTGAACCATGACGGGAGCTGAGAGAACATATCGAAGAACAATTTTACCTTGTCCATAGCCGATGGATCGTCCGATACAACTGCCCAAGCAAGCACCAACACGGGCAAACTTAAAATTATGAGAACGGCCTCGTCTTTCCAGTCCGATTGTCTGGCTTCTAAAAGTTTTCCCTGGTAAGCTTCCTGACCTTCGGCCATTTTTGTGGCATGCATAAGTTGTGCCTCTGACATTGCCATTTTTGTCTTCTGCTTGTTAGCATAAATCTTACTTCCAGCAGAGACGGCTAATTTAATTGCCGATAACCACATAATTTAGTACCAAGTAGCTTCTTTTTTCTTTTCAGCTAACATTCTTTTAGTTCCTCTAACTTTTTCCTTGTCTCCAGTAGGAATATTGTTAAATGCACCATCAGCTGTAGTCTTAGATCTTGGATCTACCTCTACATTCTGACTTGGAACTGCCATTTGCTTTGTTTTTTTATAGTTCATCATAGTTTTTTACCTTTTTTTAATTATCATCTATCATAACTTGTGCTTGTTGTACACCTTGCTTTGCAAGACTTACTCCGGCACGTAATTTAGCTAAATCTTCGTTTTGTTCCATCTTATCTTCTGCAATTTCTTGTGCTTGCATTAATTTTGCTCTGTTTAACTCTTGATTTGCTTCATCATTTTGTTTTTTACGTTCATTTTCCATTGCTCGAAGGTCAACTTCACGTGATTTTAGTTTTAAAAGAGGGTCATTATCAAATTGAGATGTGATTTCTTTCTCTTCTTTCATATATTCTTCTGTCATTTCTGCAATTAACACTGCTTTTCTTGCTTCGATTTCATTTGTAAGCATTTGTAACTGTTCTTGAACTTGTGGATCCATTGCTGACATCTGTTGCATCTGTTGCATCTGCATTAATTGTTCTCTAAACTCTAATTGTACCTGTTCTTGAGCCATAATTGAGATGTGTTCTAGTATATTTTTTTGTATTGAAGCCATAATAGCAGGATTATTTCTTACCATATTAGTTGACATAAAATTTAAGTGAGCTGTAATGTGTGCTCTATGGTCTTGACCTGGAAAAGCTTGAAAAGGTTTTCCTGCCATTGCATTAATATGTTCTAAACTTGGGTCCATCGGTGCCATTGGCGCTGGTGGTGGTAGAACCGCATCGATATTTTTTACACCAATCGCATTATACATGTTTCTGTAGATCTGATACATGTTGTGTAATTGCGGATTAGATGTTGCTATCTGTAATTGTGTCTGTGCGAGTGTGATTCTCTGTGACATTGAGAATATATTAGGGTCCGCTACAGGCATGATATCTACCCTATCGTCAAAATCAGTTTGTTTAATATTTCTAGCACCACCAACAACGTCATAAGGATATTCTGGTGGTAGATATTGTGAAACTACTTTTGATAATAATTTAAATTCTGTTTTCATCGCTGCATAACATCTTTTGTGTATCGCAGACATAACACGTGAACCACGTTCAAGAAGAGCAACTGTAGTTCCAACTGCAGCGCCTTGATTTCCATCACCCACTTGCATATCAGCAATAGCCGCGAATCTTTGACCAGCTTGTACAACAACACCAAGTAAATTTAATAATGTTGGTGAAGGTTCTTTGTATGGTAATGGAAAGAATGCATCTCTTAAAGATCCACCTGGTGCATCTACATCTTTAAATTCACCTGGTTGTATTGGCGATGCTTCATCTCTAACTCTAACTCCTCTTTGTTTAAATCCTGCAGGTAAGTTCGATAAAGTACCAGCGTCTAATAATTGACGGAGAGCAGACGTTGCCGTTCTGCTCAATCCGCCAATCATATGAATGAGTCCAAAGCCATAAAATCCAAGTCCTGGCAGAAATTTGAAGTGGACAAAATATTGGATTTTACTTTTCTTTAGATCATCGGGCGCATAGTTCCTTCTGATAGAAAGAACTTTCCTACTACCTTCATCGACTGTTACGATGTAAGGTAATTTTATTCCTGTTGGTTCACCATCTGATCCAACATCTTCAAAACCTTCTAAGTCTAAATTTACATGACACTCTAACAAAGTATATACAGGTTCGTTCTTACCTGTCTTTTTTGTACCTTCTAGTTCACGTTCTTTTTTCTTTAGCTCTCCATTTATATCTGTACCTGGAGGGCCTAGTTCTACATCAGTGTAGAAACCGTTGACTTGTTGTTTTCTTAATTCGTTTTCTGAAATTTTTACTGTATGAATAATCGCTTCCGCATCATCTAATGAGGTAGCTGTGTACGGAACGATTAATTCATCTGCTGGTACAAACTTAGATACTACTCTACCCATTGGTACGTCGTAGTATACTTTTTTAAAAGTTGATCCAGCTAATGGTAAATGAAATAACATAGAATCAAATTCTGATTCATACTCTTTCATTTGATCCATTATCAAATAGTTCATGTAATCTTTTACACGTTCAGACTGTTGTTCTGTCTGTGGATTTTTTATACCTATGATGTCTGTTCTTACAGGACCATCTGCGGGTAATAATTCTTTATAAGCTTGAGCTTGAAACTGTGTTACTGCTTCTGCAAGAACTGGGTGTGTTGCACCTGAAGCTCCTTGGAAAGGTTCTGTTCTGTTTTCGTATTTAAATCCTAGAAGATCTAATCCACTTGTATATGCATTCTCCCAATCTTTTCTTGAAGATTTGTAATCCATATAATTTTGAACCATCTCGTTTCCGATTGGCTCTAGATTTTCTTCTGGTAAAATATCTGCTAGGTTATCAAAGTGTGATTCTGTTCCAGGTATATTAATTGCACCTGGTTCAAAGTCAATCGTTGCACCACCATCTTCTTCTGGTACTACTTCAACTGGTCCTTTTTCTACTTCTTCTTCCTGAACACTAACTTCTTCTGCCATCTCTTCATCTGAAGGGATGTCGATTTTAGTTCTAGTGTTAGGGAGTCCTTTATCTATATCTGCCATTTATTACTCCTATGTATTCTTAACACGATTAAATAGACCTTGCAACCCTTGTGAGTTTGGTCCTGATTCTGGTGGTGGGCCTGATCTATCTCCTACCATTTTAGCGATACCACCGCCTGCCATATTTGCAACCCCACCTGCATCTGCTATTGCTTGCATTTGAGATTCTCTTTTAATGTAATCTTGTAGCTCTGGATAAGTCATACCTGTTTCTTGTTGAGTTAAACCAGCGTCCTGTAATGCTAGATCTATTTGTGGAATAGGTGTTGTGGGATAAAGCTCTTCCATTTGTTGCATTCTGTTTTTCAATCTTCTTTCATCAGCTGCTTTGCTCTTTGCCATAAATGGTGCCATTCTTCTACCACGTTCTGCCATAGCATATTCTTCACCTCTAGCCATTTCTTTTGCACGTTCAGCTTCAACATCTATTTGTAATTTTGGTCCTAGTAAATATTTATTTATATAAGACTCACCCAATGCTTGTTTAAAAGGAATTCCTGTTTCTAAAGTTTTATTAAGAGCTATACCTCCTTCTAACGCTACTTCACTTGCTACTGCAAGTGGCCCCAAAGCATTTTTTAAAACTCTTCCTGTTTTAAGAGCTTTGCTACTAAAATTTTTTAGTTTAGATGCAGCTTCAGTATTACCTTGTGCTGCTTTTTCAGATAATTCATTTAAAGATTTTGTGTAAGCTTGTGGCATATTACAGTTAACACCATTTGCAAGTCTACATGTTATACCTTGACTTTTCATAAAAGAAGCAAGACCTTTTACTTGTCCAATCTTGCCAGCTTCTGCTTGAGCTTTAACTATTTTTCTAAATTCTTTTTCTTGTTTTAAATTTAAAGTTGTTAAATCTACTGCATCTTTTGATACTGGCATTCCACCAACTTTTTTAATTATCATAGGTTCATTGCTAATTGGCAAACCATATTCATTTCTTGGTAAAGTAAATTGATTAAATCCTACATAACCTTTGTATTTTTTTGGTAAGTCATCGATAGCACTATTTACAATTTTTTCTGCTTGAGCATTAAGTTCATCAGATCTTTTCATGTAGTCTAAGGCAGCTCCTTCATCTTTAGCATTCATAGCTTCTAAAGCTAATCTGTTATTTTTTTGAATAGCTGCTGATATTCTATTTAAAGATTCATTAACTTTACCACCTAGTTTAGAGTTTATTTTTTGATCAATAATCATAACGTCGTCAGTTGTTAATGGAACACCTCCTGCAATTTGTCTTACGTGATGGTAATTAAATTTTTTTGTCCCTGTTGCTTTAGTTTTATCAGTTTCTTCTAAAACTTTTTTTCTTTTATCTTTTGATGCATAATCTTTTTTAGGATCTCTAACTCTCACTTGTTTTGGGTTTTCTTTAAAATAATTGTCTATAAATTTTTGTGCTTCTTCTTTTGTCTCAGCACCTCTACCAGGTATAGTAGCTTTATCTGGTCCTACTCTAGGTTTATAAAATACTTTTGTTTTACCTGTTTTTCTATTTTTGTAAGTTACTTCTTTAATACCATTTTTTAATGGAGTTTCTGATTGCACAAAAAATTCATCAGGTAATGATTCAAGTTTAGCATCTTTTAATTCTTTTATAGATTTATAAAGTTTTTTAGTTCCTCCTCCTGCACCAGTGGTTGTATATCTAACAGAGCCAGTTGTATTATTTTTTATTTTAAATATTTGACTTTTATCTCTTCCTTCTCCAACAAATTTTCCTGTTGGAATTTTTACTCTTGATTCATCAAACTTTATGGGTGTTCCATCTTTGAACATAGGTCTTGATTTAGGAACCATGGCGCTTGGACTATCGTCATCGTAGATGTCACTTAGGTCTTGTATTCTTTTAAAGAGATCCATTACTCTCCTAACATTCGAGCGATACCGCCACCTGCTTTTTTGATTGATGGAGCTTGCTCACCAACTTCTTTCATGATTTCATCAACTTGAATTCCATCTGTGTAATAAGGATCATTAAATACATCCCCTTCAATTCTAGCATTAGCTTCTGTAACTTCTTCGTACTGATCAGGAGTTTTCATTGCTTTACCATCTTTACCTTGAACAACTTCACCTTTTCTAAATTCCATAATTTCTACATCAGTGATCATTTCATCACCTTCTTTATTAACCTTTTTAATAATTGTATCTCCAGTAGTCACGTCTTCTTCTAATACATATGTTGATTTACCATCTTTAGATTTTAATGTTTTTGCAATAGTTCTATCTGTTGTAGCCGTTGCATCATCCCCTAACATTTTAATTTTCTCTGCAAGCTTAAAGAAATATGGAGGAGGTGTAGTTGCTGATTGTTGTACAACTTCTTTTGCAACCTCTTTACCTGCACCTTTACCAAACCCAGAAAATATTCCAGATTTTGCTGCACCTATTGTTGCACCAGTTCCACCCATAAGTTTTAAAAATGCTCTACGACTCATACCGCCTGCCATGAATCCTGCACGTCCGCCGTCTGCCATGTTCTCTCCACCTATACCCCCTAATGTTAAATCTTCTTCTTCAACGGGAGCATCTAATTCACTTTTTATAACATCATAAAAATTTTTTAATTGTGCTGCTTTTCTAAACTCTAGACCACCTATTGCTGGGTTTAATGCGTATAAACCAGCTCTAAGTACTCCCCTTGTGATAGGGTTGTTAAAACGACTATTTCTAATTTTATCTAAGGTACTCGGATTTGTTATTCTATTTATTTCTCTTGGTGTAAATCCTGCTCTGACCAGTGCTTGAACTGCATTTTGTCTTTCATTACCTCTGTCATCTGGTCCATCTCCAGGTCCTCCTGCTTTTCCACCTTTTCCATCTCCGCTACCTTGATATCCACCTTTACTTGGACCTACATTGCCTTTTGAATCAGCAACTGTTCCCATATCAGAACCTCCTGCAAAACCTGCACGTCCACCTTTTGCAAAGTCTTCTTCAGGTATATCTCTTTCAAAAATATGGTCTTCTGTATCTTGTAATATTTTTTTAGATTGTTCTGGTGTTAGATTTTTATATTTACCTTTTCTAGCTATCACAGAGTTTGCTTCTTTCATGGCAGTGATTGGTTCCATAGATTTTATATTTTTAACAATGGTATCTACATCTGAAGTAAGTCTTTCATTAGCTGCTTTAAACATTTCTCTATCTTGAACTTTTTTACTTTTCTTCATACCTCTGGCACCTTTACTAACTTGACCAGACTCCATTAATTCTTTTACAGACTTACCACCCATGATCCCTGATCCTTCTGGAATTCTATTTCCTTCCATATCAAAGACAGGTGCTTTTTGTTTGCCAAATATTTTTTCTGTAATCTCTCTACCTTCTGCAGAATCTGCAGGGATAGCTCTACTAGCCATTCTGCTATTGATCATATTGATAGCATTATCTACCTGTTGTGGATTTGTAATTTGATTTGGATCAATACCATTACGTATTAATCTATCCATTGTAATACTTACGTTTAAATCTACTTTTTTTGAATCTGGTAAAGTTATCATGATGCCATCGTCAGCTGTTTTTGTCATCTGACTCATAACCCATCTTCTAATTACATTTATACCTGCCATCAGTAATAATTCCTTTTTTGTTTTTCAACTTTTTCGTCGATGTAATCTTCAGGGTGATCTATCAGCCCACCTTGTCTGAATCGCATGATTGCCTGTGTGGTAGAATCCACCAAGTCATCATGATCGCCAAACGGAAACGCAGCGCACTCTTCCATGACGTCGTCTGCGAATTTCTGCTCCGGACACCATATCATACCAGATTCAAATAAAGGTGCAACAGAATTAACTCTGGCATGTTTATCGTTTCCACGTGAAGGTGTGAAGTTAACAACGGGTATATCCATCTGTCTAAGTTCATATGTTAGTGGTAAACCAGATGCTTTTGCTTCAACAATAACAGATTCAGGTTGCCAATATTCATACTGTTCTAATGCTAAACGTCGAAGTTCAGGAAACTCGTATCTACCTTTTACTGCATCTAATAACATTAGATTAGCTGGACTATCTTCATCAGGATAAAATACACCCCAAGTAGTTATAGCAGAGTAATCTGCAGTTTCTTTTTTTAAAAAAGCTGTATCATAAGATTGTATCACATGATGTAATGTTGGTATCCAATCGTTAGGCCATATCCTCCACCACTCACGTTTTAATATTGCACCTTCTTCTGCTGTTGGATTTTGCATCCATTGCGCGTTCCATTTGCCCGTGGGCAGTGTTGCTTGAACCTTCTCTAATTCATCTAGCTTCCAATACTCAGGCCAAACCGGTTTAGCGCTCGATGATCCTTGGTCCAAGATCGCCGGAAATTCGACCACGTGCCATTGATCTGCTTTTGCCTCTTTCTGATTAGCTATAAGTTTTGCTGTAAGATCCTTGTTACTCCATCTCGTCATAACGAGCACTATCTTACCACCTGGTTGTAAACGCTGACGTGGACCTGACGTGTACCACTCGTAAGCTGATTCAAGAGCCGTGGGACTCAATGCATCTTGCTCTGAATGTGGATCATCTATTATAAGTAGATCAGCACCACGTCCCGTGATTGCACCACCAACACCAGCTGCAAAATATTCGCCGCCCTGTGATGTCTCCCAACGTCCTGCTGCTTTACTATCTTCTTGTAGAGTTGTTTTAAAAATTTTAGAATAATCTTCTGAGTCGATTAGGTTCTTGGCTTTTCTACCAAATCTAATTGCTAGTTCTCCTGTGTGCGTTGCTTGAATGATCTTGAGTTTCGGCTCACGGCCCACCATCCACGCTGGCAGTAAGTATGACGCAAACTCAGACTTCGTGTGCCTTGGTGGCATGTTCACGATCAAACGATTGATCTCGCCTGTTGCAAGTTTATTAAATTTATCTGCTATGTGTCTATGGTGAGAGCCTTCTATAAAATCGGGCCACACACATTTGACAAAGGACATGAAGTCTTCTTTAGCTTTATTCTGTATCTTTTTTTCTGCGTGCAGGACTTGTAATTGTTTAAATGTTTTTCTGACGTCAGAAGGTAGTTTACTTATATCTATATTATTCAAATTCATTTAAAATTTTTTAAAAAATTTTTTGCATCCTATTTAAGATGTTCAACATGTTTTTACCAGCTATAACTGTCTAAATCAAGCAATACAACCTAGAGTAGTGGGACCCCTTTTTACAAAAAAGGGGGGAGGGGGTGTTGTTTATTTTCTATATTTGGATTTGGTTCGGGACCCCTGGCCCGTTAGGGCCAGGGG
>VMHT01220938.1_pt1 | contig 11917 bp, 7 predicted proteins | sample 4693611 | NCBI WGS metagenome assembly VMHT01 (sample SAMN12280063, study PRJNA550983) | marine metagenome | isolation source: seawater sampled from same location over 5 years 0.02-0.2 micron viral filtrate | place: USA: collected off the coast of southern California halfway between the port... ...
GTAAGAGCACCACCAACTGTAGTATTATTAGTTACAGCAAGAGATCCAGAGGATAATGTCGTAACACCAAGAGTTCCAGCAGTTGCCACACCAACTACTAGATTTGTTGTATCTACTTCGGTTAAACCCGAGAGTATTAATGGTAGTCTTGCTGCATCTAGTGTGCCTTCGCTAATATTATTTGCACTAATCGCAGTGATACCTGCACCAGATCCAACAAAAGATCCTGCAGTTACAATACCAGATAATCTAATATGTCCAGCAGAGTTGATACCAACTCCCTCACCACCGTTATTTACATCTGCGCCAATTTGTAGAGCATGAACTGGATTTGTTGTACCCACACCAACGGGTCCAACATTGTAGATACTGGTATATCCAAGACCAGGATCCACATCAACCCATTGTGATGTTGGAAGATTTGCTAATTGTGATGCATCTCCTCTAAAGAAAGTTGCACTTATAATTCCCGATTGTGGGGATATTGTAATTCCAGTTCCAATACGCAATTCATCAGCAAAGGTAGAAATGCCACTAACAAACAAATTAGTGGTAGTAACAATACCTGTTACATCAATAGTTCCACGAACATCTAAGTCTGCTCGTGGAATTGTTGTCCCAATACCAACCAGATTGCCCCTGACGATCAGGTCATCAACATCAACCTGAACGCCATTACGAAAGTTAAATGACTTATTATAATTGGGCATTTCCCTACTTTTTTAGTTATTTATCTGATAATTTATCCTCAAGGTCTTCAACTTTTGCATTTAGTTCCTTGATTGCTTCAATCAACAAAGGAACAAGTTTTTCATATTGAACGGCAATATATTCATCACTTACAGGTGCCGGACGAACTGCCTCTGGAAGAACCTTTTGAACATCCTGTGCAGAAACACCAGCATATGTAATCTCAGTATCAAGACCAAATTTACCTGCAATTTCATTCCAGTTATAGGTGAAACCATTCAAGGATAGTGTTTTATTAAGAGCACCTGTGATTGGAAGTTTATTGGTTTTCAGGCGATCATCAGAAGCAAATGCCGTAAGATCCCCCGTAAATGAACCACCACCAGTAATTACTAAGTTACCACCCGAATATGTTAGATGGCTACCAGTTTTAAGTGTTTGGGTGCTAGTTCCAGCATTATTAGTGTCTGCAAATACTAAGAATCCATTCGAATTATTAGCTTGAGTTGTTTGAACTTGAGATGCACCACCAACTAAAGTTCCGTGGAATTCAACACCGTAAATATCTTGCCAACGTCTTGATGGAGATCCAAGGTCACGAGTATTATCACCATCAGGAAGAATCAAATGAGTTGTGGCAGTGCCGTTCATATCGAGCGTGCCATTAATTGTGGTGTTATCTAATGAAGTTGCACCATCAACATCCAAATTACCAACAACATCCAGGTTACTTGATATATTTGCAGAACCGTTAAGATCAAGATTACCATCAATTCTGGTTCCGTCTAATGTTGTGCTTCCATCAACATTGAGATTATGATTCATATCAACGTTTCCGTTGAATGTGTGAGAATCACCAGAAGCATTACCTATTGTGGTGTTACCATTAACAGCAAAAGTGCCAGCAACTGTTCCATTTCCATCAACAGTCAGAGTATCAATCTTAGCAGTTCCATCAATGTAAAGATTTCTCCATTCTAAATTAGATGCACCTAAATCATATGCATTATCAGTTTTAGGAACTAGATGACTATCAAATCTACCAGTAGCGGTAATACTATCACTAGTTGCATTACCAAGATTTACATCACCATTCAGATTAGTAGTGCTAGCAACAGCAAAAGTGCCCGCAACTGTTCCATTTCCATCAACATCTAATGTGTCAATATGAGCAGTTCCATCAATGAATAGATCTCTCCATTCAAGTGAAGATGCACCCAAATCTCTTGTTCCATCAGGAGTAGGAATCAGATGACTATCAAACCTACCTGTAGCAGTAATAGTATCACTAGTTGCATTACCGAGATCTACATTACCATTAGCAACAAGATTACCAGAGATATCAACATTATCATTAATATCAATTAGTCCACCATTAGAATCAAGAACGAGATTGCCTGAAGTTGTATCAATGGTATTATCATTAGTGATGGCAATTTGAATATTACCAAAATCACCACCACCAGCAATAATAGTATTGTTACCAAGATTAATATTATTATTAACCGTGAGAGGTGCGTTAATTGTAACAGTATCACTATTTGGATCATCACCTAGTGTGGTGCTACCTTTAACGTTCAGATCACCACCAACTGTTAAGTTCTTAGCAATACCAACACCACCATCAAACTGAGCAGCACCTGTGTTTACATTACCAAGTGTATTCTGAGTTGTATCAGTGAAGAAAACATTATCTCCAGCAGCATCAATAGTCAGATCACCTGAAGTTGTGGAAACGGTGTTGCCATCAATTCTTACATTATCAATATCTGCTTTGCCGTTAATGTCAACATCATTAGCAAAAGTTGAGATACCAGTTGCACTAGTAACATTTAAGTTACGTTCTAGTGTGGTATCACCCTCAACCTTAAAGTGATCATCAACAATAATAAATCCATCATCTGCTGTAGTTCCGAGGAGAAGATCACCCGTGATACCACGGATTGTTCTGTCTTCAACCTCTGTTCCGCCAGCAACACCTTCGGTTGCAATACCAATACCACCGATCCATGCACCAGACCACTCATTATCATCACGTCCCAAGAACGCTTCTTCACTACCTCTAGAGAATAATCCAGTGTTAATCTGAACTCCACCATTGAAGGTCGAGATACCAGCAACATTAAGATCACCACAGATGTTCACATTCTTACTAACACCAAGACCACCAAGAGTTCTGATAGCACCAGTTGTGCAAGAATTTGATTGAGTCTCATTCTTAGAGATAATTTCACCACCGATGACAAAGTTGTCCTCTAACTTTAATTCATCATTAAAGATAACCTTACCATTGAATGTGACAGGACCATCAAACTGTGAAAGAATTTGATTAGATGATCCACCTTCAACCAAAATTCTTTCTTTAACAATAACTTCGTCAAATACAACAGAAAGTCTAGAAGGATCCTGACCAGCAACAGTTGGAATTGGAATATCAAATGTTTGTTGCTTACCAGAAGATGCAGAATACTTGGTATTACCGATGAAGAAGTCTCCATCACTGTTCATACCAGTATAAACAACCTGACCACCAGATTTTTCTTGTGCTTGTGCTAAGAAGTCTTCTCTCTCTGTTAGAGTTCTTACCTGAACCTGTGGTAAACCAGTTGAGTAGTTACCAGGACCATAACCAAGATATTCAAACGTATGACCCGAAGCACGAAGAATTGAAGGTCTACGAAGTTCAATAGCAATTGGTTTAATCTTTTTGATTAATGAACTTGCAGGATGATCCTGTTTCGCAGTTCCAAGAGATCCACGAAGAACAGTGATTTCATTGGAACCAGAACCAGTGAGAGTGCTACTTGCAACTCTCATAATTTCTTCATTAACCTCAATGTAACTTCCTAGTGGGAATCTTGCAGTGGTTCCAACACCAACACTACCCTGAACAGAGTTTGTTGCAATGGCGAATGAAGATTTACCACCAGAAGAGGCTGTTGTTAGATCATTAACAAGTGAACCAAACTGATTATCATAGAGTGGGATACCTCTAGAACCTAAGTTCTCTCCATCAACACCAGATGTAAAATCATTGGCATTAAATCCGTGCTTTAAGACACGATTTGCATCGGATGAAATTTCTTTACCAACCGTAAAGGTGGTAATTCCTGCAGAATCCTTAACAATAAAGTCACCGAGATTGTTATCGGAAGAGTCAAGAATTCTTAATTGGTTACCAGCAACTAATCCGTGTGCAGTGCTTGTAGTAATTGTTGTGATTCCTACAAGTGCATCAAATACACGAGTGCTTACACTTGCTGATGGTCCAATATTAAATACAATTTGGTTTTCAAAAATCTCTGGATCACCAGATGTTTTTGCAATTGCAATTTCATTTCTGGAAGGAATAGAAGAAATTCTATAAAGACCATCAGTAACAGTTCCAAGACCAGTTACTTGAAGAGCGTTATTATCTGGAGATGATAAACAAGCAGCATTAATTGTAATGCTTGCTCCAGCAAATCCTTGGAAATATAATGTTTCTCCAGCAGAATATCCAGAACCAGGTGATGCAATCGTCACAGATGTGATTGAACCACCTGTTACAGTAACATCGGCAGTAGCACCTTGCCAAATTGTGAAGGTATTATCACTATAAAGTCTTACGCTGAAGTAAGATCCATTATCGAATCCACTACCACCTGTTAGAACACTAAAATCAATAATACCGTTTAATCCATGATCCTGTTTTGTTGTGATCGTTGCAACACCAACAGATATTGGAGAAGTTCTCAATACCTTAGGTGTTATACCAAATTTAGTAAAAGCAATATCTACAGTTTCTCTAGTGATACTCTTTTGAAGGTCATTAGTTTGAACTTCACCTAGAGGGAATCTTTGTGCAAATGATTTTGATGCTCCAGGGTTATCAAGTTTATTGTCACGATCTAATTGTGGATATAAATTAGTTACATTCTGCTCATATTCATAGTTAGTAAATTCTTCAGTAACCTGGTTGGATGAATTGAGGACGTATAGGTGATAGATACCATCAGAAACATTCTCCACATATGGAGAAATGATATCTCTTCTGTAGATATAGAGATTTGATTCTAAGTCATTTCTTTCAAATCTGGGCAAATTTGTGTCTCTTGCTGCAGAAGAGGATCCAGTGTAATCACCAACATTATGAGTAACATTATTTCTATCGGTTGTTGAATATGTGAAGGTCATAGTGTCAACAACACTATCAACCACAAAATCACCGTTATATCCACTTACACCAACACCAGTTGGATTTCCAGTTGATTTAACATTCTTGATAAGAACACGATCACCAATATCCAATTTATGTGGTTGTTCTGTAATAATTGTGACCTCATTGGTCGCTACAGAACAAGTGCTGATAAATCCTGGATTTCTCTTAAATCTAACATTATCTGCATCGATTGTCGATAATGAAAGTTCAGCATCTGTGAGTGCTCCAGTAATACTAGATTCCTGAAGAACAAATCCTTCTTGTGGATCTTTTGCTCCTGTTGTTTCTTTTGGAATTACAAATCTAACTTTATAAATCTTGTCATCAATACTTCTATTATCAGCTATTCTCTTGAAGAAAGTAACATCCGTTCTATCTTCAGCGAAACCAACAACACCTAAAGTGTTTAACTGATCATAGATTTCATTATCTTGATTTACATAAACAAACCAGTTACTGTTATTGGGGTCATACTGAATTGGAGATCCAATTTCTCCAGAATCTCTATCAGTAACTCTACTAATGATTCTCAGATTAGATCCACCATACAACTTTAATGGGAGATCATTTGATGCATTTGCAGGCGTAGACGCTAATTTAATTTGATTCGCATTCTGTGTTGTGATTACGTAATAAGGTCTATTTGGGTTAAGACCTTCAGGAAGATCAGCATCATCACTTATGACAATAACCTTTTCACCTGTTCTGAGATTATGATTGCTATCTAAAACTAAGAAATTAAAGTCTGGTGATTGTGTTCCCCTAACAACGATAAATTCTTTTTTAGATGAAGTAGATCCTGTTGGAGTAATTTGAGATCCAGATATATCAGTATCAGTCATAAAGACTGAACAACTTGCAATACGAACTGAAGCTGTTGCAGGAAGATCTAAAAATAATTTTTCATCCTGTCTTGCACCAACTCTATAACCAGAGATTAAATTTGGTGGAACATTATCTTTAGTATTAAATCCAAATAGATATAAGTGACTTGTAATACCAACGGCAGTAGTTAGACCAACGTCAATAGGAATCCAATCAACTTTTACTGATCTGTCTCGAATAGATTTTGGTGAGATGACATGAGTTATGTATCCATGATCATCCTTATCGAATGCTTTTTTCTTAAATCCATCTGCAACCAGTGCAGTTTGACCAAAGTTGGAGTTGGAGTTTGTAATCGATGCATCAGCACCAGATTCTGCACTGAAGTGTCTATTAAAACCAATTGCGAAGACCGAAACGATCTGTAGAATAGAATCGTTTCTTTGTTGAACATGTCCAGTCTCCCATCCTCTCCTATAAACTGCCTGTTGATCTAGGTGATAAACAGTCTCACTATTTGTAGATGCCGAACCAGAAGATAGTGCAGAACCAGTTACTTTAGTGACACTGATGCCATCATAAGATCTTGTCTGGGCATTATACTTAACAAATGCACGGTCATCTTTCTGCAAGGAGACTGCCGTGAATTGAGCCAGAACCATAGAACGGAAACCATCCGCTTTCGCACCATCAGCAGTCAGACCATTCATACCCCATACAGAACGGAGTGAACAGTTGAATATGTATGGTGATGCACCTTTAACAGTATCAGTTTCAATTGTTACTGTGCCAGATCCAGATGGATCTGCAGGAAGATTGCTCCTTATAGATGATAATAGGTACGTGAAAGTTTTTTCCCCAGTAACAGACGCAACTGTTGTCGAAACATTATAATCATCAACATCAATACCACGAATCTTAATTGGTGTTCCAACATTTAATTCGTGATCTTCTACTGTGGTAACAGTAATAACTGGATCTGGAGTTGCACCATCACCAGAAATAATGTCTGAAATTGTGATGGGGTCAGCAGCAAATGCGCCAACAATTTCCCATTCTGGTCTTTCTTTTGCGAAAGCATCTGGAGCAAGTGGGAATTTCTGCGCTGAAGGAATTTGTCTACCAGAACCTTCATTAAATGCATTGGATAGTTTTGCATAATACATATCCAAGTCGGTTGTTTCAAAACCGCCAGGAATATTCACACCATCAGCATACTCAAAACACGTAAGTTTATGGTGAGAGAATGTTGGTGTTGAAAGATTACCAGATCCAGGAGTGAAGACTCTATTGTTTGTATATACTAATCCACTTTCATCAGCATCAAAGAAACTGAACTGCCAGAAATAACAGAGACCAGTTACCCTAAAGACGGCAGTTGATGGAACATCTAGATCAGTTGGGTTTGGAACATACTTAGGTCTAATTCTAGTTTTTCTTAAATCAAGACCAACAATAGAAGTACCACGAGGAATGATAACACCACCCTCAACACTATTAAACTTGTAAAGGATATTATCTTCTTGATTAATATCAAAGTTTGACTCAAGATTTAAACTAAAAACATCTGATGCGGGTTCAGTTGTATTACCATTAGGTGCAACTGCTTGTGCAAGCGCAGTTCCAGTCTTCTTAATACCAAAACCAGGTCTGTTATCAATGGTGTGATCACCAGGGAAAACAAGAATAGTTGTTCTTGCGTTATTATCGTTATTATTACCAACTAAGAACGAAAATCTAGATGCTTCAATCAGTGCCCTTTGAATAGTTTTAAAGGGTTTTGTTAGAGAGTTACCTTGATTAGTAATACTATCTGTCGCATCAAGATCATTTGAGTTTACATATAGAATTCTACCTTCATAGTTCTTGATAAAATTCTCTAGCTTATTAAGAGGCATCGGATTATATGGCTCAGATTATTTTCTATGATTTATTTATCCCAGTAAATCTTCCTTAGTAAAGTAAGGAATTAAATCTTCTGGGAGTGTTTTTGGATTTTTTATTGGAATATCATCAAAACAAGGATGTGCTTGCTCTAAAATTAAATAGTTTGATCCGGCGTATACATCATCTACTTCTAAAGATTGATTTTTATTTGCTTCTTCTATCAATTCTCTATCATAAAGATGACCATCTGGAAGTTCGTCAAAAGTAAATGGGACACCTTCCAGAAAATACATTCTTACAATTATTCTCTGGTCGTTATACCAACAATGTGATGTGCTTACGGTATAAGACATATCATGTTATTTTTTTATATTTAGTAGTGCGAGTAGGGAGACTTGAACTCCCACGAGATTAATTCTCAACAGATTTTAAGTCTGGTGCGTCTACCGATTCCGCCATACTCGCTTAGTGCTTCCTGTGAGGATCGAACTCACCTTAGGCAAATTATGAGTTTGCTGCATTCACCAGATTGCTAAGGAAGCAGATAGGAATGCCGAGAATTGAACTCGGATGACCCCGTTATAAGCAGGGCGCATTAACCATTATGCGACACTCCCTGATGATGAATTACTGAGCGTCGTTGTTTTGCTCAGTATGTATTCGTAAAATTTCATCATCAGCAGGCATCATTACTGCTGCTTTACCATCTTCTCTCACAATACCTATGGTTTCACCTTTTTCAACTCTTCCTATGAGTTCGTCAAAATTATCTTCCCATTCTTTTAGAGTAAAAACTTCCATCAATTCTCCTTTCCATAAATTGCAAGATCAGCATATTCAATTTGATCATCATTAAGGTGGGAAGTGCAACACTCCATCACGTTCATAAATTGTTCGGCAGTTTCACATTCTATAATCTTCTCATCTCCTTGATCGCTGAAAAGAAGGAACGTGCGTGTGCAAATATCAATCACTACGCCTTGAACAAAAGTTTCAGTGTTCATTCTGGGGTGTTCTCTTGATTACCCTATAATTATAGAGCATCTCCCCCCAGAATGTCAACTGTATCAATTAACAAACCGTCCACCTACAGCATCATAACGCTCTGTGACCTCTTCCTGCGTTAATGCCTTATTATAGACACGAAACAACGAGATTTCCATTGGTATTCTATACAGGGTGTCAAATCTTCTTCCAGAAATTCTTCCCTGCCCATAGTTTGCAGGATTAAAATTTCTTTCCGATTCATCTTCACCATTACCAGCACGAACTACTTCTAATGCTGATTGAAGATTTCCATTAATGTAAATTTTGTTATTCGTGTAAGAAACATCTTTTCTCATTTCAAAAATATAATGTGTCCATTGTCCAGGTGATGAATCACGATCTGGATTTGCTGGACCATCATCTTTATTGATACCCAATTGTCCAACTCTTTCTCTTGTCAATCCATATAGATCACCATTTCCAGTGTTAAATCCAAGTGCTATTTGCGTTCCGTTACCAATAACAGGTCCCGTCCATACACTATACTCATCCCAACCAAAAATCATATAACCGTCAGTATTTTCAATTTGAGTGTCAATATGAATTTGTGCTAATACTTCAACCGTTACTGTTGTAGTATTAGCATCAATGTTTGGTGCTTCAAAGTTTATATGATCATCATCTCCATCAAGTTGAAAGTGATTTTGTAAGACCGAAACTGTGCTTTCAATAAAAGTTGAAATACCCACAAGATCTGCATCATTACCAGCAACATCCGTGCTTTCTGCCAGATCATACCAAATAGTTCCAGTTCCAAAATAAGATGAATTGTTTGATGCATCTAAGTCAAGCATAAGACCCTCAGGTAAAGCAGTAGCATCTTCCTCAGTATCCAAAACTTTAAGAGCTTCAATAGCTCTATTATTTGAAGTTCTTCTTCTGGTGGATTCTGTTTTTGTATTTTGCATCCCCCAATGGGTTAATTCTTTTTCAGACTTATTCTTTTTAACCTCATTTAGTGTTCCACGGAGAGAATCTCTCTCTTTCCTAAGTTGAATAATTTCTTGATAGATTGTATCAATATTCGATGCAATAGCAACACATCTAGCAGGAGTCACACTAGTATCAGTTGCTGGAGCAACTCCTGCACCATTATAGGTATAACCAACTAATGGAACTCCTGCTTGGTGTGATGCTGTTGCAGTTGTGAGATCAAATCTACCATTTCCGATAAAAGAACCACTACCATCAACTGATGATCCAGTTGCAACATTAGAACTATTTTTAACTTCTTTATTATCTCTTACATTTTTATACCCAAATCCAGAGTATGATGAATCTAAATGAATAGTTCTGTCAGGATCAAATGGATTTTGTGCTCCAGAATCGTATCCAGGACCTGCCATCTTATCATATATCTTTACAAATTCAACATCATTATTGACAGTTGTGTTACTTACAAATGATGTTGAATAACCAACTTGTCCAGGAGTTCCTGTAGTGCTTTGGGCAATACCTGGATTACAGTTCCCATTTGTTGCTTCTATTGATAAATTAACAATTTGTTGTTTTTTAACATTAATTTGATTATTGAAGTTCATCACTTTATTATCAACTTCTCTACAAAGACGTTGAAGAACATCTGCTTTATTTTTTATCTCTTTTTCTTTTTGAGGAACAACATCCTCATCATAAAATGTTTCTTTTGGTGTATACTTAGATTTTGTCCAAGCGCCATCTTCCGTTTGTTCAATTTTATCAAATTCTAAAGCAGTTGGTGCTCTTTCTGTAGTTTGTTTTTCAAAAGCACCATCTAACTCTACCTGCTCTGCTTCTAATATATCAATGCCTTGTCTTCTTAGTGCATCATCAATTGACATTTATGAATCCTCCAATACTGTAATTCTTTCTTTCAAACTATTAATTTCCTTTTGTTGCTCTTGTAAAGCACCAACTAGTAATGCTGTAAGTTTACCATACCTAATTGCTTTATATGGTTTATCGTAAAATAATTTAGTTGCAGTTACTTCTGGAACATATTTTTCAACTTCTTGTGCAATAAAACCAATTTCTCGTTTCAATTGATCGTCTTTATCGCGATGCTCATTTAAGAATGCTGAAGGTAATTTTTCCTCTCTCCATTCATATGAAACTGGATTTATTTGCATAATTCTATTCAAACAATCTAAATCATCAAGTCTTTTAATATTTTTTTTCAGTCTAATATCAGAACCCACAACATCAGGTTCCGTTGAAATGGGAATTCCATTTAAGGTCCATATACCCAGTAATGCTCCACCTGGTGATATATTAGCAGAAATAGGCGTTATTTCTTTGACTGCTGGAACAATTTTTGAGAATAATCCTGTAATTTTTTGAGAAATTGCATTGTATGATGCTTCTAAAGCACCTAAAGATAAATTTGCTCCAATCTTAATGTGTGATCCAGTTACGTTGTAAATTCCAACGTGATTGTTCAAACCAATCGAATTAAATGTAAGTGGAGAAGTTATTGCTGGTCCAGCAACTAATGCTGCCGTGAATGGGATTGCAGTTGCACCCACACCAAAATGTCCTTTATGTGCAGAAAGTGATCCTGGTTCCCATAATCCATTAGGTAATTGTAATGCACCACCACCAAGTGGAGTCATTATATCAATACTGCCTAGTTCTAGTTTATCAAGCATTTTATTTCTCCTTATTTACAAGTCTGACTAATTGCTGTAATCAATGATGCCCAATTACCAGATAAGATACTCTTAAGAAATCCTGCACTTGAAACAGCACTTCCTTTGTTAAAATTTCCAGACAACATCATATCACCAACAAAATTCATATTTCCCTCACTCACAATACACATTCTTGCTGCAGCTAATCTATATTCACTACCTGTGGTAACTTGATAGAATCCGTTGCACTTAGACATTATATTACCATGCCCAGATTCTCCAGATGCATTAAAGAAGATGTTTCTAGCATTAATATATACGTCACCATTTTCAGCATTTAATACAATATCACCAGTTTTTGCAATAATTGCTTTAGCAACTCCACCATGTTGTGATGGATCACCATTAATTGCAACTACTTCTGCACTAAATCCTTGTATTCTTTCATTCTTATTTCCACTCTTTGAGTGAATTATAGAATTATTTGCCGACGTAATGATAGTCAGATCTCTTTTATCATCAATTCCTTCATGCGTAACAGGTCCACAGTGCATAAAAGCATGTGGGTTAGCAGTGATTGTATAATCTGGTGCGTTTGACATCTGTTATCAAATTTTTAAGTATTTATTATCAATATCCATATCCACCACTAGATCCA
>VMHT01210772.1_pt1 | contig 11914 bp, 15 predicted proteins | sample 4693611 | NCBI WGS metagenome assembly VMHT01 (sample SAMN12280063, study PRJNA550983) | marine metagenome | isolation source: seawater sampled from same location over 5 years 0.02-0.2 micron viral filtrate | place: USA: collected off the coast of southern California halfway between the port... ...
ATTAACGCATGGCGGGTGAGTGCTCAGAGTATCCTATCCCAAAGCTTGCGGCTGGCTTAAGCACGCCGGCTTGATTCGCGGCGGCGTCGCTGATCGCGGTGCGAGGAACGCATATCCGCAGGTGGCACGGAATGTTTGGATTGAAATCGCTGCCTGTGCGGTCAATCGATCTGATGTGAGAGCGCGTATCGAGCGCTGCAACGATATCCAGCCGCACGTATTGAAAGTCCGCCTGGCCCGTCGGCTTCGGCTGGAATGCTAAGCACGATGCCTGGCACCAAGCAGCCCGCGCGGGAATGAAGCACGCCCGGCGCGGGTCAGGGCCTTAACGATAGATCGGGTCGCGTACGACCACGCCGCGCTCAGCGAGATAGCCTTTGGCCTGCTGGATCGTATAGGTGCCGAAATGAAAGATCGATGCCGCGAGCACCGCATCGGCCGTGCCGATTTCCAGGCCGTCATGCAGATGTTCGAGGTTGCCGACGCCGCCCGAGGCGATCACCGGCACGTCTACGGCTTCCGAGATCGCACGCGTAAGCTTGAGATCGAAGCCGGACTTGGTGCCGTCCTTGTCCATACTGGTCAGCAACACTTCGCCGGCGCCGAGCGACACCAGCTTCTGGGCCCATTCGATCGCATCGATGCCGGTGGATTTACGCCCGCCGTGGGTGAAGATTTCCCAGCGAGGGGCCTCGCCTTTGCGGGCCACGTTCTTGGCGTCGAGCGCGACCACGATGCACTGCGAGCCATAGCGATAGGCCGCTTCGGCGACGAAGTTCGGGTCTGAAATCGCAGCCGTGTTGATCGACACCTTGTCGGCGCCCGCCGATAGTAGGCGACGCACATCGGGCAGCGTACGCACACCGCCGCCCACGGTCAGCGGGATGAAGACCTCGCCGGCCACCCGCTCGACCACGTCCATCAGGGTGCCGCGGTCTTCGTGGCTGGCGGTGATATCGAGAAAGACGAGCTCGTCGGCGCCTTGCTGGTCGTAGCGCCGGGCGATCTCGACCGGGTCGCCTGCATCCTTGATCTCGAGGAACTTGACGCCTTTGACGACCCGGCCCTTGTCGATATCCAGGCAGGGGATGATGCGTTTGGCCAGGCTCACGCGGACCCCTCGCCCTGGGCTTTGCGATCGTTGACCAGTTTGCGGGCTTCGGCGAGATCGATCGTGCCTTCATAGAGCGCGCGTCCGATCACCGCGCCGGTCACGCCGTCTTCCTCGGCGGTGAGCAGCGCTTCAATATCGTCGAGTCGCGTCACCCCGCCCGAGGCAATCACGGGGATGGTGAGTTCGGCAGCCAGTGCACGGCTGGCTTCGACGTTGACACCCTGCATCATGCCGTCGCGGCCGATATCTGTATGGATGATGGCAACCACGCCGTCCTCTTCGAACTGCTGGGCCATTTCGGCGACGGTGTTGTTCGACAGCTTGGACCAGCCGTCGGTCGCGACCATGCCGTCCTTCGCATCGAGACCGACGATGATATGGCGCGGAAACTCCACGCCGGCATCGGCCACGAAATGCGGTTCGGACACGGCGCGCGTGCCGAGAATCACGTATTCGACGCCGCGCTCGAGATATGTCTCGATCGCGGCTTCATCGCGGATGCCGCCACCGACTTGGACCGGCACGTTGCCGCAGGCCGACACGATCTGGCCGATCACACGGTCGTTGACCGGGTAGCCGGCCTTCGCGCCGTCGAGATCGACCACATGGATTCGATCCGCGCCTTCGGCAAGCCAACGCTCGGCTACGGCGACCGGGTCTTCATCGAAGACGGTCACGTCGTCCATGCGGCCCTGGCGCAGGCGTACGCACTGGCCGTTCTTGATATCAATCGCAGGTATGAGTAGCACGCCGATAATCCTCGTCTACGGCTTGAATGGTCGAAACGACAGCAAGTTTGCGAACCGCGCTCAGGCGGCGCCGTCCCATTCCAGGAAATTGGCCAGCAACTGAAGGCCGGCCGACTGGCTTTTCTCCGGATGAAACTGCACCGCGAACACGTTCGGGCGCAGAATCACCGAAGCAAAACGCACGCCATAGTCGGTTGTGCCGGCGATATGGCGCTCGTCGCTGGGGACCACGTAATAACTGTGTACGAAATAGAACCAGCTCGCCGGCGCGATATCCTTCCAGAGCGGATGATGGCGTTCCTGGCGAACCTGGTTCCAGCCCATATGCGGGATCTTGCGACGCACGCCGTCGGGCTGCGCATCGGGGGCAGCGAAATGCACGGTATCGCCGGGAAAGGCGCCCAGACATTCCACGCCGCCGGATTCTTCCGAATGGCCCATCAGCGCTTCGATGCCAAGGCATACGCCCATTAACGGTTTCTTGCCGAGCTGTTCGCGCAGCATGTCGTCGAGTTCGAGCCGATGCAGTTCGTCCATGCAATGCCCGATCGCGCCCACGCCGGGTAGAACCAGACGGTCCATGCGCGATAGTGCGTCCGGGTCGAAGCTGACTTCGATCTGTTCGTCCGACGCCACGTAACGCAGCGCCTTGGCAATCGAGTGCAGATTGCCCATCCCATAGTCGATGATACCGACGGTAGCCATAGTGTGATCGTGTACGAAGAAAAGAAGGGTTTAGAGGCTGCCCTTGGTGGACGGCATCGTATCGCCAGTCCGGCCATCGGCCGCGACCGCCATGCGCAGCGCGCGCCCGAACGCCTTGAACAGGGTTTCGGCCACGTGATGGGCGTTATGGCCCTTCAACGCATCCATATGCAGAGTGAGCGCGCCGGCGCTGGCGAGCCCCTGAAAGAACTCGCGCACTAGTTCGACATCGAAGGTGCCGATCTTGTCGCGGGTGAAATCCGCGGCGAAGAACAGCCCCGGACGCCCGGACAGATCGATGACCACACGTGAAAGCGCTTCGTCGAGCGGCACATAGGCATGGCCATAGCGGGTGATGCCACGCTTGTCACCAACGGCTTCGCGCAGCGCCTGTCCGATACAGATGCCGACGTCCTCCACGGTGTGGTGATCGTCGATATGCAGATCGCCCTTGGCGCGCACGTCGAGGTCGATCATGCCGTGGCGGCTGATCTGATGGAGCATGTGATCGAAGAAACCGATGCCGGTTTCGGCGGCGAACACGCCATCGCCGTCGAGATCCAGCGTGACCTGGATATCGGTTTCAGCAGTCTGGCGTGCGATCGTTGCGCGTCGTGCCTTCATTGGCAGAATCAAGTCTGTGGATCACCCCGAGAGGCGGGATAATACGCCCATTGATTAGGCAACGCGAACGTAGCGGCCGCTGCCAGGTCTCGTGATTGGCGCGGAGCGCGCTAAGACTGTAACCAGAAGGTCACCGGGCCATCGTTTATCAACGAGACTTGCATATCGGCGCCGAATACACCCTGTTCGATACGCTCGGGGTGATGTTCTTGCAATACGCCGACGAATGCATCGAACAGCTCGCGTGCGCGGGCCGGCGGGCACGCCGAGGAAAAACCGGGCCGGTTGCCACGCTGCGTATCAGCCGCGAGGGTGAATTGTGGCACCGCAAGCACCTGCCGTCCGGTTTCCCGAGTGCTGTGATTCATACGCCCGCATTCATCGGCGAATATGCGATAGCCAAGCACGCGTTCGGCCAGGCGGGTGGCCTGGGCCGCTGTGTCGTCGGGTTCGGCGGCAACGAGTGCGAGTACGCCGGGGCCGATACGGGCGACCGTTTTGCCGTCGATGGCCACGGCGGCCTGTGTCACGCGCTGAATGAGCGCGATCACGGTTGGCCGATCAGCGCGGGTGCAGCCTTGCGGTGCGCACGCAACAGTCGCTCGAACGGGCTGGGGTCGTGGATATGAGTGACGTCGCCGTCCATGGGAAAGTGATAGTCGATCAGCCGCGAGGCCCAGAAGCGCAGGGCGGCCGCACGCAGCATCGCAGGCCATGCCGCATGTTCGGCCTCCGTGAGCGCGCGACGCCGATCATAGGCCCGTATGAACGCCTGCCAGTGTGTACCTCGATATTGCCCGTTGTCGTCGAACGCCCAGTCGTTGCAGATCACGGCCAGGTCGAACAGCAGATAATCGTGGCAGGCGTAATAGAAATCGATGATGCCGGAGACGCGATCGTCGGCGAATAACACGTTGTCGCGAAACATGTCGGCATGGATCACGGCCTCGGGTAAGCCACGATAAGTCATGTGTGTGCTGTCGCGCTGGAACGCAATCTCGTCGTCGAGCAGGGCTGCGGTATCGGCATCGAGCCGATCGACGAGCCGGTCACGCGCGTTGCTGATCCAGGCCAGGTCGCGTGGGTTGGGCTGGGCTTCGCCGAAGGAGCGCACGGCGCGATGCATTTCAGCGACTACACCGCCGAGCGAGGCACAGTGGCCGGCTTCCGGCGTCTCGATGCTCGCGCCCGCGAGGCGATAAACCAGCGCGGCCGGGCGATTCTGGACCCGGCTGAGAAAGCCGCCGTCGTTGCGTGCCACGGGGTGCGCGCCGGGCACGCCATGGCCGGCCAGATGGTCCATCAGCTGCATGAAAAACGGCAGCGAGCCGTTGTCCATCTGCTCGAACAGGGTGAGAACCCAGCGTCCGGTCGAGGTGTCGACAAAATAGTTGGTGTTGGTGATCCCCGCGGTAATACCGCGGAAATCTTCCAGTTCGCCAATCGAATATTCGGCCAGTAGCGCGCGCAGATCGTCTTCGGTAACGCGGGTGTAGACCGACATCAGTTGCCTGCGGACTGTTGTTTTCTTGCGCGCTTGGCGAAGACTTGCATCTCGCGCGCTGCCTGGTTGTCGCCGCGCGCCTCGGCCACGGTGATGCCGTGGTCGAGTACGTCGATGCCCGCGGTTATATCCCCAGCATCCACCAGCGCCCGCCCGTACAGTTTCCACGCGGCGGAATAGTCCGGGTCGTGGGCGACCGCTTCGGCCAGATGCGTGGCCGCATCGGCATAGTGGCCGTCTTTATAGAGTAGCTCGCCAAGGGAAAAACGCAGCAACGCGTTATCTTCGCCGGCGGCGAGCATCTTTTCGAGTTGGTCTTTCATCGCCATGGGCACAGTGTACCGATACACGCCCTGTTATCGGCGCCAAAATGCTGGTGTGAGTATCACCAGCAGGGTGAAAATCTCAAGACGGCCCAGCAGCATGGCCAGACAAAGCACCCATTTGGCCAGCCCCGGCAGGCCCGCCATGTTGGAGGAGACCTCACCCAGGCCCGGGCCCAGGTTGTTGATCGATGCCGCCACGGCGGAAAAGGCGGTGAGCTCGTTGAGCCCGGTGGCCAGCAGGATCAGGAACATCGCCACGAAAATAGTGATATAGACCGCAAAAAACCCCCAGACCGCCTGGATGACCCGATCGGGGATGACCTTGCCGCCCATCTTGATCGGGATTTCGGCGTTCGGGTGCACCAGGCGACTGATTTCTCGTGAGCCTTGTTTGGCCAGCAGAACGAATCGCACGACCTTCATTCCGCCCGTGGTTGAGCCTGCGCAGCCGCCCACGAAGCTGCCTAGCAGCAAGAACATCGGCAGAAAACTTGGCCAGAGCGAATAGTCTGTGGTGGTAAAGCCGGTCGTCGTGCCGATCGAAACCACTTGAAACATGGCCTTGATCAGTGCGTTGGGCAACGATACATAGGTGCCAGCGATCAACAGTACGATGCATCCCAGCAACGTGGCGCCTACCACCATGATCAGGAAGGTGCGGGTTTCCGAATCGCGCCAGTAAGTCATTGGATTGGCGCTGCGCCACACCGCGAAATGCATCCCGAAGCTGATCGAGCCGACGATCATGGCGACGATGGCGGCCATTTCGATGATGGCGTCGTCGTGATGGCCCAGCGAAAGATCGTGGTTGGAAAAACCGCCGGTCGCAATCGCCGAAAACGCATGGCTGATCGAGTCGAAAACGGTCATTCCCGCGACCCAGAATACCAGCGCACATACGCCGGTCAGAGACAGATAGAGATACCAGAGCGCCTTGGCGGTCTCGCGGATACGCGGAGTGAGCTTGGAATCCTTGATTGGCCCCGGTGTTTCGGCGCGATAGAGTTGCATACCGCCCACACCGAGCATGGGCAGTACGGCCACGGCCAGCACGATGATGCCCATGCCGCCCATCCAGTGCAGCAGCTGGCGCCAGAACAGGATCGCGTGAGGCAGGGTGTCGAGGCCGACAAGTACGGTTGCCCCGGTTGTGGTCAGGCCCGATACGGCTTCGAATACCGCATCGGTCACGCCGATATCCGGGCGTTCGGCCAGATACAGTGGCACTGCGCCAAACAGGCTCAGCACCAGCCAGAACAGCACCACCACCAGAAAGCCGTCGCGGATTTTAAGTTCGCGACGCACGTGGCGCACAGGTAGCCAGGCCAGAAGACCGGTGAGCAGGGTGATCACGAAACCGATAGCGAACGCGTCGGCCTCGCCGTCGCCGTAGGCCATGCCCATGATCATCGGCACCAGCATGCTGGTGGAGAAGATCATCAGCAGGATGCCGAGTACGCGCTGGACGACCGCGAAGTAGTAGTTCAGCGACAGTTTCATACGCTGGCGAGCGGTCGGTGGCGGCAGGCGGTTCGGCCGTGCCGTGTTGCGTGTCTGGAACGCATGCCGCGCCTATACATAAGACACGCCGACCTGGAATAGCTTCTCCACGTCCGCGGTATGTTTCTTTTCGATGATGAAGAGCATGACGTGGTCGCCAGACTCGATCACCGTATCGTGGTGCGCAATCAGCACATCGTCGCCGCGTGCGATCGCGCCGATCGTGGTGCCCGGCGGGAGCTTGATTTCGTCGATACGCCGGCCGACCACGCGTGAGTTGGAACGCTCACCGTGGGCAATGGCTTCGATCGCCTCGGCGGCACCACGGCGCAGAGTATGCACGCGCACCACGTCGCCGCGGCGTACATGGGCCAGCAGTGCAGAAATAGTCGATTGCTTGGGCGAGATCGCGATATCGATCTGCGTGCCGGACGACTCGATCAAGTCCACATAAGCGAGACGATTGATCAGCGACATCGCTTTGCGTGCGCCCAGGCGCTTGGCCAGCATCGCCGAGAGGATATTAGCTTCGTCGTCGTTGGTGATCGCACAGAATACGTCGACGGATTCGATATTTTCTTCGACCAGTAACGATTCGTTGGCCGCGTCGCCCTTGAGTACGATTGAGCGGTTGACCTTTTCTGAAAGCCAGCCTGCGCGCGCCGGGTTGTTCTCGATGATCTTGACCTGGCAATGGTTTTCCAGCGCCAGGGCCAGGCGCAGCCCGATATTGCCGCCGCCGGCGATCATCACCCGCTTGACCGGGCGATCGATCTTGCGCAGCTCGCCAATCACCTTCTTGATATTGCGGCGCGCGGCGACGAAAAAGACTTCGTCGTCGGCTTCGATAACGGTATTGCCTTCGGGAATCATCGGTTTGCCGCGCCGATAAATGGCGACCACGCGCGTGTCCGCTTCGGGCAGATGCTCGCGCAGGGTGCGCAATTCCTTACCTACCAGCGGGCCGCCGTAATAGGCCTTGACGCCGACGACCTGCACCTGGCCGTCCGCGAAATCCACGACCTGCAGGGCGCCCGGATATTGCACCAGGCGCTTGATGTGTTCGGTGACCAGTTGCTCCGGGCTGATGCTCATATCGATCGGAATCGCGTCCTGATGAAACAGGCGATCCTCGATCAGATATTCGGCCGCGCGGATACGCGCGATCTTGGTCGGCGTGTGGAAAAGCGTGTACGCGATCTGGCAGGCGACCATGTTGACTTCGTCTGCCGCCGTGACCGCAATGATCATGTCGGCATCGTTCGCGCCGGCGCTGCGCAGGATATCGGGGTGCGCGGCGTAGCCGTGTACAGCGCGAATATCGAGACGGTCCTGAAGCGGGCGCAACAAGGCTTCGTCGGTATCGACGACAGTCACGTCGTTGGACTCATGGGCAAGGTTTTCGGCGAGGGTCGCGCCGACCTCACCCGCCCCCAGAATGATGATCTTCATGCGCTGTAGTGTAGTCCATCGAAGCCGTAATGCTTGTAAAAGCGTGCCAGAAACAGCTGGTGACGTAAGCGGCTTTGTTCGGCTATTGCTCGTGTTAGACGACGGGTCGCGCGGCGAACATGGCCTATCCGGTCAGCGTGGCGGGGCTTTCCCTCTGGGTTTGCGATCGGCGAAAGCGTAGGATGGCGGCACACAGTTTCGACTATTGCAATCGTGACCAAGGACAACGCTACTCTCCATACTGCGGATAATCGATCGGCCGAATGGCTCGACCAGGTAGCCTGGAACGAGCAGGGCCTGGTGCCGGCGATAACCCAGGCCTACGACACCCAGCGCGTGCTGACGTTGGCGTGGATGAACCGAGAATCTCTCACCGCGACGATCGAAAGTGGTTTTGCAACGTATTGGTCACGTTCGCGTGCCAAACTCTGGCGCAAGGGCGAGTCGTCGGGAAATCTGCAGCGTATCCGCGAAGTGCGGTTGGACTGCGACAACGACGCTGTGCTGCTGATTGTTGAACAGATCGGCGGCGTTGCCTGTCATACCGGACGCGAGTCCTGTTTTTTCCAGGTCTACGACAACGGCCGCTGGGTCACTCAGGATCCGGTGCTTGTCGATCCTAGTGATATGTACGGTCTGCATGAGTAATTCCGATATCTTGAGCCAACTCGACGCGGCTCTGTCCAAGCGCCGTAATGCCGATCCAGGCAAGAGTTATACGGCGTCACTTTATGCCGGCGGCACACCTGCAATCACGGCCAAGATCACCGAAGAGGCGGCCGAGGTCGTCGAGGCAGCGGCCGAGGCTGATGATGGTCATCTGGTGCATGAGATCGCAGACCTGTGGTTTCACACCATGGTCCTGCTGCAGGCACGCGGCCTGAACGCCGCGGCCGTACAGGCCGAATTGGCTCGGCGCTTCGGTGTGTCGGGCATCGAAGAAAAAGCGGCGCGCGGCTCCTCCGATACGCCGGCTAACTGATTAAACGAGGTAGACATGATTGGTGGTATCAGCATTTGGCAGTTACTCATTCTCCTGGTGATCGTGGTGTTGATATTCGGCACCAAACGCCTGCGTAATCTCGGTGGCGATCTGGGCTCTGCGCTCAAGGATTTCCGCGGCGCGATGAAGGACAGCGAAGCCGACAAGGAGGACGAAACCACTCAGGACGCCCGCAAGCGACCCGAAGATCCGCAGCTGGTCGACGATCTCGGCAAGACCAAGCCCAATACCGGCCCGGTCGAAGAAGCCCAGCGTCGCAACGCCCAGAAGAACGAAACCGACGATAAACAGGACTGATCGAACCGGAATCAACTTATGTTCGATATCGGTTTCTGGGAACTGACGGTCATCGCGGTCATCGGCCTGATCGTACTCGGGCCTGAGCGCTTGCCTGTGGTCGCGCGTACGTTGGGCACCTGGGTCGGGCGCGCGAAAGGGTATGTGCGCGGTCTGACCAGCGAACTCGAGCGCGAGGTCAATGTGGACGACATTCGTTCCGAGGTGCGCCGTACGCGCGAGCGTATCGAGGCCGGTACGCGCGACACGGTTGATTCCGTTCGCGAAGTCGACCCGCGCGAGGCTAACAGGGCACCGCGCTATACCCAGGTTCCGCCGCCGGCCGATACCGCGGATGCGGCCGACACGGTCGAAGCCGATAGCGCCAATCCCGTCGCCGATGCCGCAGCTGCACATACGTCGGCACAAGAGGCGACAGTGGACCGCGCCAACGATAACGAACGCAACGCATGAGCGACGAAGAACTGGAAGGCCAGGAACAGCCGCTGATCGCGCATCTGCTCGAGCTTCGGACGCGGCTGCTGCGTATCGTCATCGGCATACTCGTGGTGTTTCTGCCGATGGCGTATTTCGCCCGCGATCTGTTCACGTTTCTGTCCGGGCCGTTGCTTGCCCATATGCCGGAAGGCAATAGCCTGATTGCAACCGGTGTGGCGGCGCCCTTTCTTGCCCCGTTCAAACTCTCGATGTTGCTCGCCGTGGCCGTATCGTTGCCTTGGACGCTCTATCAAGTGTGGATGTTCGTGGCCCCCGGGCTGTACGCACAAGAGCGCCGATTGGTGACACCGCTGCTTATATCCAGCACCGGGCTTTTCTATCTGGGTATGGCGTTTGCCTACTACGTGGTCTTTCCCGTGGTCTTCGGCTTCTTCATTTCCGTAGCACCCGTCGGCGTTGCGGTGATGACCGATATCTCGGCTTATCTGGATTTCGTGCTCGGCATGTTCCTGGCGTTCGGTATTGCGTTTGAACTGCCGGTGGGTATTTTTCTTATCGTTTGGGCGGGCTTTGCCACGCCGCGTCAGCTGGCCAGCTACCGTGCCTATATCATCGTCGCCGCGTTCGCGGTCGGTATGGTGCTTACGCCGCCGGACGTAATCTCGCAGACGCTTTTGGCCGTGCCGGTCTACCTGCTTTATGAAGTGGGCATCGTGATGGCGCGACTTTTCGTGCCCGGCATGCGTGAAGTCGAGGCCCAGCAGGACGAGCAGTCGGGCGGACCCTAGACTGAGTCCCTGGAAACTCGGTTAAGTAAAGGTTCATGGCGTGACCCTAGGGTAGGGCCACCTTTTCACGTGCCATGGAAACAAAACGCCATGATGAAGAAAACCGCAATCGCACTCGGCCTGGCCATGGTTTCCGGCTTGGGCGTCGCCGCTCAGAACGGCGCGGCCGTCGGCGCCAGTGCGCAAACGAACGCTGGCCAGTCCGGCGTAGGCATCGATATGGAAGCATCGATCAACACGCAGTTCGATGCACTCGATACCAATGGCGATGGTGTGCTCAGTCGCAGCGAAGCCGAATCCAATCCGCGTATTTCGGCGCTGTACGACTCGATGAACACTGCCGATACCATCGAGGATAGCGCTAAAGAGAGTACGCCGAACGGCCTCACGCGCGATCAGTTCCAGGCCGGCATGCAGGCCGCGGCGTCGGGCTCCGGCAGCCTTGGCCCGGCTGCTTCCGGCGGCGAAACCTATACGATCATGCGGGATGGTAGTCGCAAGCTTAAGCAAGGTGCGACCGGCGCTGCTTCAAAAGCCGGCTCACGTGCACAAGGCGCGGCCTCGGCGGTAACCGGACAAGTCGGTGATGCGGCAAGCCAGGCCGGGGCAGAAGCACAAAGCCAGCAGCAACGCCTTCAGAACCAGTCGCAGTCGATGCACAACCGTGCCCGGGATGGCGCGGAGCAAGCGCGTAGCGAAGCTGAACCCCGGCGTGATCGTACACAGAACAAGGCAGCCGAAATGCAGCAGCGTGCACAAGGCCAGGGTGGCACGAGCGATGCGCCACAAGGTGCCAACGCGCAGGGCTCGGTTGAAACCGATACGTCGATTCAGCGCTCCGGCAATTACGGCGCAGCGGCCGAGACGAACACGCGTATCGACGCTGACTGACATATCATGATCAGCTCAAGGGGCCGCCCTCGTATCTTCGGGTACGGGGGCTTTTTTATGACTGCGTTATATAACTTGCGCGTGCGCGTCGGCGTCGGCGTCGGCGTTGGGTCGAGGCCCTGCCGTCGAGCATGCCAAGGGCAAGGGACGATTGGCCCGCGCGTATTACGGAAAAAAGCACGCCATCGGGGGCGGGGCTTTTGTTGCCAACGAGCCGTATTGCGTATGGGGTTTGGCGCCCGCGGGTGGTTCATGGCGCCGCGTTGTCGTGTATCGGTCGGCGGGCCCGAGGGGGGCGTGTGCTCTGCGGCGATGTCGAACGCCGTTCATGCAGGTTGCTCGGCGCAGATACACGGCAATAAAAAGCCCGGCGCATGGCCGGGCTTGTATCGATCGAAATCGACTTTTTAGCCGTTTCCGCCGGCGGCAGCAGCGGCAGGCATCTGCTCGCGCAGCTGGCCACGCAGCTCGTCCATATCGTCGAGCAGCTTCTTGGTCTGACCGTCCTGTTTTTTCATCGCGG
>VMHT01181430.1_pt1 | contig 11912 bp, 15 predicted proteins | sample 4693611 | NCBI WGS metagenome assembly VMHT01 (sample SAMN12280063, study PRJNA550983) | marine metagenome | isolation source: seawater sampled from same location over 5 years 0.02-0.2 micron viral filtrate | place: USA: collected off the coast of southern California halfway between the port... ...
ATTCTCCTCCCCAGTTATTTGGTCGAGCCATACATCTAATATTTTCCTTAATATCAACAGATAAAGTATTATATGTTTGTATATTATTTTCGTTAGTTGAAGGATCTATTAATCCAATAAAATTCAAATCCACATCATTAATCTCAGACCATACCTTCTTCCCACCAGCAGAAAATCCACACAATGAAGTATATTTTAATGTTATTCCCTCTAATTCACTTACATTGGAAGCTACATAAGATTTAATAGTACTTAATTTCTTTGTATAAGGGGATATTATTAATATTTTTCTCTTTTTAGTACTCTCTTGAATGTTTTTTAATATAAAGTCGGGATTAGCTTCTCCTATACCTCCCCAAATAACAGATACTTCCTGTGTAGAAATATTATTTTCTGAATCTTTAGGAATAGTAATTATTAGACTTCCCTTTCTAAGAACTTCAAAAGTTGATTGTCCTTCTCCACCTAAAATAGGTGTTTCTTTCTCTATAGGAGTAATTGGGGTTTCATTTGTAGGGGTGTATAATTCTTTAGTTAAAGCCTCTTTAGCGGTTTCATCTTGAGTAATAGGAGAAATAGGAGTTTCCCTTGAACTTTCGGGAATGTTATTATATTGTGATTTTTCTCCTTCTTTCTCAATTTCTTCAGCCATTTCATTTATATCCTTATTATATTGAGTTATATCACTATCACTTATATCAAAACTTTTAAAATTCAAGGATGAACATTTTATGGGAACTTGTTGTTTTTCAGTCATATAAATAGAACAACAATTTTTATTAATATCTTCTGTAGCTAGAGTTGAATTGGGATCAATATCTCCTTGCCCGTTAACTAATTTTACAAAGGGAGATTCCCCCATATCAACAGAACCCAAGTGAAAGGAAGCTCCTGACCTATTTTCAATTTTAGTAGATCCTTGTGATACGTTTACTGCTTTTTTATTAGCTAAATTAGATTCTTTTAACCCTGAACCTAAATCTATATCCCCTTCACTATTAATATCATAAAGCTTAGCTTGGGGATTATAAGTATTTTTACTTATTCCTAAAGAGGGAAAATAAAAATAGGGAATGCCTCTATTCTCATAATCGGGATTATTTATTACAAGTATTATTTCTCCTATTGTAGGAAAATACTGAAAGAAATTAAAAAAAGGGGCAGCTACCTGTCCTACGGAAGCATCATTTTTTTGTTTTTCTAAAACAGCAGTAATCCCATCATTTTTACCAGGACTGTAGGGTACCCAACGAACATTACCATTTTCATATTTATCATTATCAGTTAGTTGGGTAATTTTCCCATATATAAATGTAGGAGGTAGTTGATTGGCTGTCGTAGTTTTTCCACTAGATGTAGATTTATTGGCTTTATTTTTATTATTAAATAGATTCATCTTCCTCCTCCTCTTTTACCTCTTCACCATTCATTTCCACTGCCATCTTAGTTAATTGCTCAATTTCTTCATCAGAAAGCAAATCACCACTATCGCTCCCTCCTGAATTCATAGCTCTTTGAATAATAGCAGCCATTTTAATAAGTTGTTCGTCGTTTTTAACTCCTATTTCAAGATATTCTTTAATTAAGGGAACAACACTAATAGCATCACCCATACTCCCTATAAGGGGTTTGAGTTCTTCTATTAAAGATTTGATTTGGCTTTCTTTTTTCTTACTATTTTTGTAAATATCTTCAAGAATACTTGAAAAAGTCTTGCCTTTAAATATTACTTTGTCAAAGTCAGACATATTTTTTGATTATAAATATACTAAAGATATCCTTGTTGAGAATATGATGCAAACTGATCTGCATATATTTTCTTCATTTTCTTAACTACTCGTGTTATAATTGGAGTTTCTTTCTCCTCTAGATTAGTAATTTCTCGTATATAAACCCAAAGTGCTTTTTTATTAAATAACATACCTGGGTTTTTTCTACTTTTAAATACTATAATAAATGCACTAGCTACTTTTTGTTCTTTAGGCTTAGTAAAAAGAGTAAATAAATTTTCATCAAGATAATCTACAAAATAAGAGAAGAAAGCAATAGTAACATCTCTATTATTTAATACTTCTCCTTCTTTTAAAAGGTAATAATCTGTGTCCATTGCTTCTACATCTGCCTTCTTAATAAGTTTTTTGTAGTTTTTAGTATTGTAATTAATTAAATATCTTTTACCTGCAATTGAAAAGTAAGAGAATGCTTTTCCCCTACCTACTTTAAATTTATCTAATTTTTCTAAAAAGAATATTACCATCTCGTGTTTTAAATCTTCTAGTGTTTCTACCTCAGTATAGTAGAATTTAAATGTATGAATTAAATTCTCAGACATTTTGTAGAATGGATAATAAAGATGTTTGGTAAATATAGCGTTTTTAGTCTCTTGACAATCACAATTTAAGTAATTTACTAACTCTGCTTCTGTTTCTTCTGTAAAGTAATAATTTTTCTTTTTCTTCTTTCTCCCTCTTTTTTTAGGGGCTGGTGAGTCTTTCTGTAGACTAGGAGAACTAGCGGATGCTAGTTCTTTTTCCTGTGTAGTACTCATATTTTTTATTTTAGTTTAAACTGGTTAATATGTTCTTGTAACTTCTTTATTTCGTCAAAGTAAAAACCTATTTCGTCATCTGATTTAAATGATACTCTATCATCAATTACTTTTAAAGATTTATCAATAGCATGTATATCTTCATTCATACTTTCAACAAAATCTTCAAACTTTTCTAATTTTTTGAGTAAATTCCTTAATAAATAAATACTCAAAGACCCCCATACAATTAATAACCCTAATACAACATATAACAATTCCATTATTCTTCTGTTTTAAAAAAACTATCTATTAAATTTATCGTTGAATCCTTAAAATTCGGATTTACTTTCTCAGCTGTTTTCTTCATTGCTTTAGTTGCCCTAACAGCTTTGTCAGCTTTGGATGCGTTTTTAGGTTTATATTGTTTCTTAGAAGATTTAGGAACCGATTCCGTACTATTATTCCACATTTCAAATTCAATTTGAGCTGCCATTTGATCGGCTTGATGTAATAAGATAGGTAAGTGAGTTCTTAATCTAGTTTCTTTCATACTTGACATAAGATAAAATTTATTAGCTTCATCATATAAACCATCATGTAACTTAATTCCTAAGAATTCGTTAACAGTTGTCTTAACTCCTATTTGTTGTAAAATGAATAAAGATCTCTCTGGAACTTTCATAGCAGGTATCTCAGTATTACATTTATATACCATCCCTAACTTATCAATGTGCCATTGAGAGTCGTTTGGTTCATAAAAATGTTGATTGTCTCCTGGTAATCCCATTTTACCTAAATCGTGAAATAGGGCCGCGAATACTAATTCTTCTTCGGTGTACGTTGATAGGTCACCACCTGCGTCTTCCCACACAGAATATAGTTTTAAAGCGTTATTTACGACGCGAATAACATGATCAATATAACCACCTGGAAATGCTGAGTGAAACCAATCTTTAGAAGAGGCAGGCATCATCATAAAACGTTCCTCATGTTCCATGTGAAAATCTATGATGGGTTTGCTTCTTTCTTCTCCGATTCTATTTTTAATAATATTGAGATATGTACCCCAATTTTCTTGAATTTTTTCTGCTGACAACATATTATATAGTTCCTATTTGTGAGCCCATAGTGTCTCGGTTAGCTTTAATAATGTCTTCTAATCCCATGTATAAGTCTTTTAACTCATTATCCATAAAGTGTAAAGCTTTATCATTTTCATTTCGTTTAACGAAAGTGTAGATTCTAGCTAATCCAGCATCTAATCTGTCTAGACGATTTATTGCTTGAGTTCTAAATCGATTTTCATAATTTGCATCCATAAAATTTGTTTTTTGTTTTATCGTAAATAATATTCCTTGGGAACCCAAGTTTTTTTAATAAGAACTACAAAAGGGCACACCTAACGGCATGCCCTTTAATTAATGTTGTATGAATTAACCTCTAATATTGGCTAATTTTTGGAATCGTTTAATTGATTCGTTTAATTTTCCTAATTCGTCATCTTTCTTCTTTCCTTCTTCTTTCACTTCTTCTTCTTCATCTTCCTTTTTAGCTTTCTTCTTCTTTCCTTCTTCTACTTCTTCTGGAGCTTCTTCTTCTTCCTCCATTTCGTCTTCTTCTTTTTCGGTTTTTTCTTCTCCGCTTTCTCCTTCAAAATGTGCTTTTAATTTCTCATAAAATCCTTTTAGAGAATCCATAAGTTCTTCTTCTCCTTCTTCTCCGCCTTCCATGTCTCCTGCTTCCATGTCTTCTGCTTCTTCTAAATAAGATGGGTGACCTTTTACAGCTGCTTCTAGCTCTTCTTTGATAAGGTTATTTAATTCTCTTCTGTTCATTTGAGTATGTATTAATATTTGCTAATAAATATATGTAAATTTAGGAAAACGTCATTTATTTTAACTTCTTCTTTACTGTTCTACTTTCAGTAATATCAGATACGTTACTGTGGACGTAATGTTTGGCGTGATCTGTGTTTTTTAGGGGTTTACGAATATTATTATCTAAATAAGGTTCGTTTTTATATCTAAGGTATTCATTCTCACCATACATACTTCCCACCATACCTGTGCTATCTTCATTCATGATTTTAGCAATCTCTTCCTTAATAATTTCTATTAATTCGGATTTTTTCATCTTAGTTATGATTTTGGTTTTTCTCCTACTGTGAATGTTATATCTAATATTCCTTTTTCATAATTAGCTCTATCCCCTTCTACTGCAGGGATAGATAAACTTAACTTATTATCTTTAAATACTAGATTCTTAATACTTACGTTAGGTGGTTCAACACCCTTTTCCATAGATTTTAATTCTAGAAGAGTAGATGGAGAAGCGCCTGCATATCTACCTAATTCAAATGGTAGTAAGGGGGCCTCTCCCTTTATACCTCCCACCATTTCTAATACCTTACCAATTTCACCATCTTGAGCACTAGCGTTATAAGTTACTGGATTTTCTTTATCACTATCTTTAGTAAAAATTACAGTATAATATCCGTCTGAAGAACCTACTATATGATCTATTACTTTTGTGGTTACATTTTCAGTAAATTTTGTTAGTCGTAAATTTACTTTTGTTGAACTTCCATCAATTCCGGCAGATCTAGTTGGTTGTAATGTATATGTTGTAACTTTGTCTTCTGCGACTGTAGAAGATGTTATTTCAATGATAAGAGGATTATCAAGTGCTATAGAGCCCGTTTCAGATTGACTAGTAGTTCCAGGAAACTCTTGTACTTTATAACTAGTTTCAGTTTTCTCAAGTAGAAGAGGTAAATCTTTAGCATTTCCAAAATATTTAAAACCTCCCTCTTTCTTTGTAATACTTAATTCTAAAAATGAACTTGTTCCGGTTTCTGAATTTTTCCTAAGTTGTTTAAATTTAATATTTCCATCAAGTGGAATATTAAACTCTGATCCATCTAATTGAGGAGTTTTTTCGTTAGCCTTATCCTTTTCAATTTGTTTTAAAGCATCTTTAACTGTATTAGAGTCAGACACCGTTTGTATATTTGAAAATGTAGCTTTTGATGTTTCAACTGTAGTTTTTACTTCATTTTTTATAACAGTCTTTTGAGCTCTGTTGACCGCCTGGATTCTAGTTGTTAGATAATTAGTTGTGTATTGTTCTTGTGAAGCTAGAGATACTAATTCTGTTTTTGTTGCTCCAAGTTGTTCAGATAAGACCTTACTATTTTCAAATCCAACACCAACCACTTCCTGTCCATTAGAAGGATTTGTAAATTTAACATCTCCTAAAACATTATCAACTTTAATTGAAAGAGATTTATTTGCTTGTCTACCTAATGCTCTGTATGCTGTTTTTTTTCTGTTTTTTGCAGAAAATTCAGGTATTTCTAATCCAGCCCCCGCAGCAGAAGTAGCTTGTTTAGATCCTTCTAAGGCAACACCTATTGTTTCTGCGATAGCTTCTATTTGAGTCGCCACCGCCTGTGCCGATATTCCTATCTTATTGTTATTTAGAATTGAATCCCCAATGTAATCTTTTTGTAATATTATGTCTTTATCTTCAACTGGTAAACTAATACCAAAATAATCAAATGAGTCAGTAAATGTTTTTGTTATTGCTTCATCAATTGTTAAAGTTGGTGTTTTTTCATTTTCAATAGATGCTTCTCTTAAATAATGAGCAAACGTAGTAATAGGCGATATAGTCTTATATTGAGCATCTCCAATAAGTTCCCCTTCGTAAGGTAATCCTGTAATTGCATCTGTTCCGCCGGTTACCGTAATCGTTCCTGAAGCCTTACCAGGCAACACGAAATTACCACCCGCATCTGTTGATGTTATACCTGCATTTGAACTTACTATTGCGCCCGCAATAGGTCCATCTATAGCTACTCCACTAGAACCACCTGAGGTAGCTGAAGTACCCTGCATTCTATTTAATATGTGTAAATCCTCTTGGAGTCTTGAGTTATTTTCTAGTAAAAATTTTTTCTTTTGTTCATGTAAGGGCAAATCTTTAATATCTGCTCTTGTTGAAAATTGTATCCATCCTATCTGTGCCATTATTTTTTATTTAAAGGGGCTTAACATATAACCCTTAAGTTCGCTTGGTAATATTTTAAAGTTCATTCCTGCTCCTGAAGCGTCTTCGTCGAAAGGAGCAATAAAGGTTGTTTTAATTTCTATATATTTGGCTATTTCTTCTGAAACCCTTTGTTTACCTATTTGATCAATTAAATCTAATACTTCATTACTTTTAGGGAGAAATTGGTAGTAGAAATTACCTTCTCCTTCATAAAAGAAAACATCAAAACTCAAATTCTGTCCCTCTATAGGAAACTGAATTGGTTGTTTTTCTTCTTGTAAAAGTTGGTATTGAGCGTTGGCTCTTTTTATTTGCCAATTATGAATGTCAAACGCCATATTATAGAGAGTTTGCTATTTCAATCATTTCTTCAAGCTTTCTTTTTAAATCTCTAAATTCTGTGATTTTAGGATTAGATTCATATACTTTCATATATTCCATCATATTATCAGGATCACGATCTGTTTTCTTCTTAGTTTCCATATAAAGTTCCTTCATATCTGATTTGAGATCTTTAAGTTTTTGTTTAGTTTCTTTTAATTTTTCACTAACAATACTCTTAATTTCGTTAACATACCCTTCAGTCTTAGCTATTACTTTATCTATACCTGCCGGTTCTTCCTTCTTAACTTTCTTTTTTTCCTTTTCTTTCTTTTCCTCTTTAGCTTCAGTTATTACTTCTTTAATTAAGCTGTGGAAGCTTTCTTTTAATTTAGACTTTTCCATTTTATCTTTTGGGGCTTCAGTTACTGTTTTTAAATATTTCTTGAATGTGGGAGGTTTTTTATCGTTAAATTGTCCTCCTGTTTTCATACCTTCATATTCTGATAGAACAGAGTAGTATGCTTGATAAGTTCCGAGGTTTTTTAATACTGCCTCTACTATTTTTATAGATGCTTTTTTGTCTTCTTCCTCTAACGTACTAAAGCAACTATATCCTTTTTTAATTGCTTCATATTCTAAGCCATTTTTAAGTTCGTAAGGGTTAACTCTGTCGGTTGCCATTACTAATTCTCTTGCTTTGTCTGGGACGAGGTTTGATAATCTAGCCATTTTTTATTGTTTGTAAGTTATTATATATCGATAAATATAGGAAAAAGAGACAAACTTAATTTAATTTTCACACTAATTTTTTCTCTTCTATTTCCTGTACCATTTGAAAGTGAATTTTTGCTATTCTATCTCTACCCTCTTCCGAAAGTAAATACTTATGACAATTATCATAGTTGGTCATAAAGAAATTCTCACTAAGAATTGATGGCATTACTGTTTTTCTCAATACCCAAAAATTAGATTCTTTATCTGCATCACCATCACGAGTATCTTTTCTCATTTTTTCATCTGGAAATTCAGCTGCTGCATTCTTTGCTAAAACTGAAGCCACTATGTCTGACTTTGTTTCACCTTCAGAAGTGTAGACTGACCAACCATTTGCTGATTCTTTAGAAAATCCATTCGCATGTACAGAAACATAAATACATTGTTTATCATCTTTATCTCTTTGTTCACGATAGATGTCATTTGCTTTGTCTGTTCTTCTAGATAATGGAATGTCTTCTTGTGTATCAACTAAATTAACGCATTCAATTCCTGCATCAGTGCATAATTTCATTAATCTATTAACAATAGCTCTGTTGAATTCTCCTTCATATAAAATGGAACCATCATCCCATTTAGGTGATCTTTTACCTGATGTTTGATATACACCATCTATAATACCCCCATGACCATTGTCAAAAATCCATAAGTAATTTGAATCATTTGTAGTATTTAATGGGGTTGGTTCTTCTTCTTTTACTTCATCTATCTTTAAGGCCTTCCAAGTTAAAGGACCTACTACACCATCAATTTCTAAGTCGTTTTGGTCTTGAAATTTTCTAACTGAAAGTCCAGTTAAATTTCCAAATTTACCATCAACTCCTATCTGTAGAGCTTTTTGTATTTTCCTTACTTCTTCTCCAGTATCTCCTAATTTAATCGTCTTCATATAAATCCATTTGGTCGTAATCTCTGTTGAGAGTATCTAATTTACCTTCTATTAATTCTTCAATTTGAATTAGAACTTCTTCAAGTTTTTTAGTAGCTGATTCTACATCTAACTCACCGTTTTTCATTTCATCCTTGATGAATTCTAACTCATCGTATAGTTCTTGTTCTTCCATAAATATATAATTTAGTATTAAATATAGCCAAATAACAAAAGAATACACTATTTCAGTTGTTTGTTTATATCTTTTAGTATTTTAGAAAAATTATTTACATTTAAAATTTCACTTGTATTTCCATACATTCTTTTAAATGTTTTAAGACCCTTAGTTGCTTTTATTGTAGAACCACTTTCTACAAAATAACTTAGTACATCAATTCCTTCTCTTTTAAATTCATTGACTTTTTTTCTTGTAACTTCTTCAACCTTTTCTTTAATAGTATCTAACATAGATGAAGGAAAACCATCTGATATATTTACAAATACTATCTTTTCCTGACTTATTGGATTCATTTCTATATATTTTTTAATACTACCAAAACATAATCCTTCTGGAGTTAGGTCTTTAAAGTTAATATGACTTAATTTAGAAATATCTTTAATACTGTCTGTTAAGGAATCAAATATGATTATTGTTACTGGTTTTCTAGTAATATTTATATCCTTCTTTTTAGTGTCAGTTTTTATTTTTCTAACACTTATAGAAACTCTAATATTAGGTATTAAACATGCTATAGTAGCCATACAAGCACTTAACTTTAATGTTTTAAAATCCTTATCGTACATACACATACTCCCACTTCCGTCAATAGATAAATGTATGTGTGTTTTTTTATGTTCTTTAATAAAGTCTTGTTTGAAAATTAAATCGTCGAATGTAGCTTTATAAAGATTTCGAGCATCTACTTTACCCTTATTTTGATTATGGTAAGTTATTTTTTGATCTAAATTTCTAAACTGTAGTTTAGATGCTAATTTTTTTCCCATGTTGATTCCTTCTTTTACTGGCACTTTGTTTGAGGAAAGTTGAGTTGAGTGTAAAAAGTTGTGGAGAAAACTATCTTTTATTTTTTGGTCTTTAGGTTTAATATTATCTATTAAGTTAGATCTTTCTAAATCTTTAATATTTAATTTACTTATTTGTTCAATCATTGATTTTTCCTTAGGAGATATTGGTTTTTTCTTAACATTTCCATTTACTAACTCATCTTGATCTTTTATAATAGGATCATATTCATAAATATTATCTTCAACTCTTTCATTTATGAAATCCCAAACTTCTAAAGCCAATTCATAAGCATCTTGAGTTGATTTGAGTCTATTTATATTTTTTAAATCAATTATATTATATAGTTCATCCAATTCTGGCAATGCTTTTACGTCTCTATGTTTAGAAATCATATTAATTAAGTGGAAAATCCAACAATTAATGTCTTTAGAATTTCTATTTTTAGAATGTTCAATCTGAGTCTTTACCTTCAGATTATTAAAATATTTATCGTATAATTTAGCGTAGTAACCGCGATAACCTGCGATATTACTCAATATATAATAATCTATACGTCTATCCTCTATCCAATTAAATATCGAATGGAAATTCTTATTGTTGTTTTCAGTTTTAAAGTTAAAATCAGTAAGTAGAATGTGAGATGCTTCATGTAGAGTTAAACCTACAATACTATCAATATTTTCCTTGTTTATTTGGGAAGAAATTATAATTGTATCTTTTGTTGATTTACCCCCTTCTTTATTTAAAGTAGAAAATCCTACCTTAATATCATCCCTCTCTGTTATTATTTTAACAAAGTTAGAGATGCTATTTTGAATAGAAGCATAGTCAAAAAGGGACAGGTCTTCGACCTGCCCAATATCTTTGAACCAATAAGCTGAATGTATTTTATTCATGTTAAAAGTGTTTTTCTTTTTTTGCTAGTGAAATGTGTTTAGGATCTGCTTTTATTTCTTTTAGGAATTTTACAAAGTCATCTTTAGAAACATTATCTTGTTTTTCTATTAAGAAATCCTCTTCGGGTATTCCATTTTTATCATCAAATACTAAATAAAAATACCCATAATCATCGCAACCATATACGGCTTCCTTTTGTTCTTTTAATTCTTTTACGTGTCTACTCATAACATTTGTTTTTATAATTTATATTTAACTTTCCATTTTTCAACGAAACTTCTACCTACACCACATTCTAATATAATAGCATTTGATGGTACTCCTACTAATTTAGGAGCAGATAAGATGTAATCAATATTTTCATTATTAAATACTTTCATTTTGGTTTTAGCATTCGAACGATTTGATGTTTTAAATACTAGAACCACAGGTAATTTACCATATGACTTACCCTTCTCCGGTTTAAATTTAGGGGGTTTATGTCCCCTAGGGTATGTAGTTTTAGTGGCATAAGGATATGTTTTTGATTTTTTAATATCATAATAGTATGTGGTTATATATCCTAACTCTGGTTTACTTGGATATTCACTAATAACCATTTCCCACTTTTCTTTAATTGGTGTGGGTTTTCCTGAAGGTCTACCTCTACGTTCTTTTGACATAATTTTTTATTTAGTATAATATACGAACGATATTTACACTCTCCAAATTTATTTTAAATTACTCTTTTAAATATAGCTTGCTCCTTTAATTTAGCTTCAATAACAATATCAGGATTAAGTCCATAGGTGTTAATTTTTTCATAAATTAAATCAGAATGTGCTTGTGGTCGTATAGATTCATCAAGTTTCTCTTTTTGTCTACTTTCTGAGTAATGACAACATTGAGTAACATCTGAAGGCCATGTAGTAAAGGCTAATTTTAATGCTTCTTCCTCTGTGAGACCACCTGTATTGAATTTGTGGTGAAAATAATCGAATGTAATGGGAATTCCAATTCGTTTGTGGATTCCTTCATATAAATCCTTAACTGAGTATTCGTTTGGACTATCATCGTTTTCAATTACTAAACGTTTTTTAGTATCTTCATTTAATAAGTGGAAGTTTTCACAAAAACGCTTTAATGTTTCCTCTTTATCACCATAAGCACCTCCTACATGAATATTAATTTTATTATAGGTTGAAGGCTCATAACCCATCATATTGAATTGTTGGCTGTGGAAATTTAATTCTCGGATTGTCTTTTCAACTACCTTTTGAGTAGGTGAAGCCAGACAATTATAAGGGCCAGGATGCATTGTGAGACGTTGACCGCCTTCTTTAGCAATTTGCCCTACCTCAAACATTATTTCACAAATTTCTATCCCATCCTCTAATTCTTCTACTATATATTCATCTGACCATGGAAATATTTGAGATGATAACCTAAATAACTTA
>VMHT01045830.1_pt1 | contig 11910 bp, 12 predicted proteins | sample 4693611 | NCBI WGS metagenome assembly VMHT01 (sample SAMN12280063, study PRJNA550983) | marine metagenome | isolation source: seawater sampled from same location over 5 years 0.02-0.2 micron viral filtrate | place: USA: collected off the coast of southern California halfway between the port... ...
AAAAGACAATGGAAAGGTGAAAACACAACAAATGATTGGAAAGAGGAAAATCTAAAATTAATTAAAACTAGAATGCAAGGTTGGCAATTAGAAACTTTCAAAGAGTCTTATTTTCATAAAAAAAATAAAGGTATTTCTTTATTCAAAAAGAAGTTATTAGAAAATAAATAAAATTATAAATCGTTTTTCATCGAGTCCATATCACTCAAATGATACTTTAAAGCTTGATTTGAAAGTCTTATTTCTTGTAAAAATAAAAATATAGAAATAATCATACATAGACAGCAGGCTGCAAAAACTAACCTAGCAGATTGTAAATTACCAAGATAAAGTAACAAAACTGTTGTCATATTGAATAAAAAACCAAAAGCAGCAAAACCCATTGTGTATTTTAAAAGGTTTGTTCTATTATTAAGAACATGTAGTTGGTTTTCTAGTTGTGGAGGGGTTATTTTATCATAGGTTAATTGATCATGTAACTTCCTGATTAAACCACTTAATGTATGAAATCTATTGCTATACATCGTCATCATCAGAGGAATTGCCGGGAACATTAAAGCTGCAACTGTGTAATCTATATCCATTTCGAATCAAATTGATTATGAAGTTAGTGTTTGATATTTACAAGTAATATTTCATGTATCATATTAAAATATTCATAGAATTAACTCGTCTTAATAAGCCAATCGGTTTTATGCTTTTATTTTGGCCTTGTTCATGGGGACTAGCATATGCCTACTTAAATAATCAAAACCATAGTAAATTCTTTTATTACCTTATCTTATTTTTTTTTGGTTCTATTTTAATGAGAAGTGCAGGGTGCATTTTTAATGATATTGTAGATAGAGATTATGATAAGAAAGTTCAAAGAACAAAAAACCGTCCCATAGCGTCTGGAAAAATAAGTGTAGGACATTCTCTTGTATACGTTATATCTCTTTGCTCAATAGCTTTTTTTGTTTTAATTCAATTTAATCTATTAACAATTATTCTGGGTATGGCATCAATGATTTTGGCTTTCTCTTATCCGTTTATGAAAAGAATTACTTATTGGCCTCAATTATTTTTAGGCATTACATTCAATTGGGGAATTATTCTTGCGTGGTCTGCGATTAATAATGGTTTGAGTCATGAAATTATGATTTTATATTTATCGGCCATATTTTGGACATTGGGTTATGACACGATTTACGGAGCTCAAGATATGTCAGATGATGAAATAATTGGATTAAAATCCACCTCTTTGAAATTTAAAAAAAATATAGGTTTATTTGTTTCAATTTGTTATTTTATATTTATTACCTTAATAACTTATTTGTTTCATAGTTATTTTGGATCAAATATATTTACTTTTTTTTTAGTACTTTTCGTAATAAGTCTCATCTATCAATTAATTAAACTAAAAAGAGATAAATCTGAAAACTACTTGAAATTATTTAAATTTAACAATTATACAGGATTTTTTTTATTCTTAAGCATTTTCTCTATTAATCTATAAAAATGAAACTTGAAGAACTCAAAATTATTTTAAAAAGACTTTACAAAGAGTATGTAAAACAACACTTAAAAAAAATTTTGATAGCTTTAGTATTATCAATAATTGTCGCTGGAAGTACATCTGGAATAGCATGGCTTCTTGATCCTGCTGTAAAGAAAATTTTCGTAGAACAAAATAAAATTTTTGCTTGGACTATTCCAGTTTTAATCGTCGTGGCATTTACTAGCAAAGGATTGTCTCTCTATTTTGCGAGAATAAACATTATTAGAGTAGGACAAGAAGTTGCTGGTGCTTTACAAAAAAAAATTGCCTATAATATTTTAACCTCTGACATACAAACGTTAGATAATAGACACTCGGGAAAATACATTTCCAATATAATGTTTGATGCTTTTCAAGTGCAAAATCTTGTAAGCACAGGTGTTTTAAATTTAATGAAGGATACCTTTTCAGTAATTGCTTTAGTTTCTTTGATGTTCTATCAAAATTGGAAATTAGCACTTTTCGCAATTTTGATGATGCCTTTAGCTGGTGGATTGGCAAAATCTTTGGGGAAAAGAATTGGAAAAGCGACTTCTAAAGCAGGAGTCTCATCAGGTAATTTAACGTCTTTTTTAACAGAAATCTTTAAAGGTTCAAAAATGATAAGAATTTATCAAAAAGAAAAAGAGGAAAATGAAAAAGCTAATAAAGTTATTGATGATCTTGTTGAGAAAAATATAAAAATTGGAAGTGTTTTGATAAGAGCTACTCCAATTATGGAAACACTGACAGGCTTTATGATAGCTGGTTTTATAATTTTTTCTGGTAAATTAATTGCTACTGGGGAATTAGGTGTAAATAATTTTTTTTCTTTTTTAGCAGCTATGATGTTAGCATATCAACCGATTAGGTCTTTAGCCACTATAAATATGGCTGCTTACCAAGGTGCTGCGGCTTTTAAAAGAATAAGTGAAATCATAGATAAAGAAATTAAGATAAAAGACTCAACTAATCTTCCTCAATTAATTTTAAAAAATTCCAACATCAAGTTTAATAACGTAGGATTCAAATATGACACCACTGACATAAAAGCAATTAAACAAATAAATTTTGATATAAAGGGAAATTCAATGGCTGCATTTGTTGGTCACAGTGGAGCAGGTAAAAGTACTATAATTAATTTATTACCAAGATTTTATGATCCTCAAGAAGGTTCGATAGAAATAGATAATCAAGATATAAAAAGAGTTTCCCTTAGTTCATTGAGAAAAAATTTATCTTTAGTTAGTCAGGATGTAATTTTATTTGATGATACTGTAAAAAATAATATTGCTTATGCAAAACCTAATGCTTCCGATGAAGATATAGTAAAAGCATGTGAATTTGCGGCATCTGATACGTTTATAAAAAAATTGCCTGATGGTTATGATACAATGATTGGAGAAAATGGTGTTAGGCTTTCAGGAGGACAAAAACAAAGAATATCGATAGCTAGAGCAATTCTTAAAGAGTCACCAATAATTTTATTGGATGAAGCGACTTCTTCACTTGATACTGAGTCAGAAGAAATAGTTCAAAATGCCATAAATAATTTAACCAAAAATAAAACAACATTAGTAATAGCGCATAGACTTTCTACTATTCATAACGCTGATAAAATTTTTGTAATCAAAGAAGGAAAGATTATCAATTCTGGAGATCATCATTTTTTAATAAATAGTTGCGATGAATATAAATCGCTTTATAAAAAACAATTAAAATAAATGATTTTTACTTACAAAATATTAGCCTTTATTTTGTATCCTTTTTTATATTTATTTATTTTTGTAAGAAAAATAATAAAAAAGGAAGACTCAGAAAGATATAAAGAAAAACTTCTGGTTTCACACTTCAATATAAATAAAAAAAATGATAAAAAACTTATCTTGTTTCATGCTGCGAGTATTGGTGAATTCAAAAGTATAATTCCAATAATAGAAAAATTAAATACTTACGAAGAAAAATTTGAATTTTTAATTACTACTACAACACTAAGCTCAGGAAACTTAGCCGAAAAGGAATTAAAAAAATTCTCTAATATACAGCACAGATATTTACCATTAGATGTTCCTTTTTTAGTGAATAAATTTCTAAGTCTTTGGGCTCCAAGTAGAATTTTTCTTGTTGACTCAGAAATTTGGCCTAACTTGATTTTAAAAACAAAAGAGTTGAAAATACCTATAGCTTTAATTAACGCAAGATTAACATCAAGATCTTTTAAAAGATGGCTTATTTTTTTCTCAACAGCAAAAAAAATTTTTCAAATTTTTGAATTATGTTTATGTTCTAATTCGGAAACAAAAAAATTCTTAGAACGATTGAATGCTAAAAGTGTTTTTTTTAAAGGAAATATAAAATTAATTAGTCAGTCTCACGAAAAAAAAATAACAAATATTAATGAAAACTTTTTAAAAACAAAAAGATTTTGGTTAGCAGCCAGTATACATAAAGAGGAAGATGTTTTTTGCCTAAAAACACATCTCGAACTTAAAAAAAAATTCAAACAAATTGCCACAATTTTAGCTCCTAGACATATTGAAAGAATTAGCAAGTTAAAATCTTTAGCAGAAAAATTAAATATTAAAGTTCAAGTTTTAAATACAAATGAAATAATTTTAAATGACAGTGAAGTTATAATTATTAATTACTTTGGTGCATTACAGAATTACTTTAAGTACGCAAAAAGTGTATTTATTGGAAAATCAATAACAAAAAAATTTCAAAGTGATGGAGGCCAAAATCCTATCGATGCTGCAAAATTGGGATGTAAAATTTATCATGGGCCATATGTTTATAATTTTAAAGAGATATATGAGATACTTGAAAAAAATAATATTTCAAAAAAAGTAATTAGTTTTGAAGAATTAACCAAAAACCTAACAAATGATTTTTCTGAACCTTATAAAATTGAAAACAAAACATTTGATCCAATGAAAAACTTAGAACAAAAAACACTTAATGATACAATGCCTATAATTAATAAATTTATACTTAATGAAAATAAATAAACCAAAATTTTGGGATAAAAAAAATAGCATAATAGCAATTTTATTGATTCCTCTTTCCTTAGCTTACATGTTTTTAATTTTTTTAAAGAAAATTTTTACTAGTGCAAAAACTTTTAAAATTCCTATTGTTTGTATAGGTAATATTTATTTAGGTGGAACGGGAAAAACACCGACTGCGATTCTTTTAGCAAAGAAGCTTCAAGAGTCTGGAAAAAACCCTGTAATTATAAGAAAGTATTATAAAAATCACTTTGATGAATTTAATTTAATTAAAAAAGATATTAAAAGTCTAATTATTAATAAAAATCGTATTGGTGGATTATTGGAAGCAGAAAAGACTGGTTACGATTTGGCAATATTAGATGATGGATTTCAAGATTATGGAATTAAAAAAAATCTCAATATAGTTTGTTTTAATAACAATCAATTAATTGGAAACGGTCTAACTTTACCCTCAGGACCGCTAAGAGAAAATTTATCAACTTTAAAGAATGCAGATATATTAATTATTAATGGATTAAGAAATGAAAAATTTGAAAAAAAAGTTTTAAGCATAAATAAAAAATTAGAGATAGTTTATTCTTCGTACAAACCCTCTAATATAGATGAATTTAAAAACAAAAAATTAATTGCTATTGCAGGAATTGGGAATCCTGAAAATTTTTTTCAACTTATTGAAAAAAATAATCTTAAAATTAAGAAGAAAATAGTTTTTCCTGACCATTATGCATTTAAAGAAACTGAAATTAAAAATATAATTAATGAAGCAGATGAAAGCAATTGCCAGATAATAATGACAGAAAAAGATTATTTTAAAATAAATCACTTAAATTTAGATAAAATAAATTACCTTAAAGTTTCATTAAATATTCCAGAAATAACAAAAATTTTAAATAAGATTAATGAATTATATGATTAAGATTATAAATTATTTTTTACAATCACTCTTGATATATTCATTCTTCATCATAGGAAGATTGTTGGGATTAAGAGTTAGCAGAAAAATATTTGCAGGTTTATTCATAATTATTGGACCATTATTTAAATCAAAAAAAGTAATAAAAAAAAATTTAAATATTTTTTTAAACAAATTTCCTAATTATGACAAAAAAACAATTACCAACAATATGTGGAAAAACTATGGAATGACTTTTATAGAGTATGTTTTCTTAAATTATTTTCGTAAACAATCTAATGTTATCATAAAGGATCAAGCTAATTTATCTCAAATTACAAACGAAAATAAACCTGTCATATTTATATCAGGTCATTTTGCTAATTTCGAATTAATGTCAATGGAAATAACCAAAAAAAATATTCCATTGGCAACAATTTATAGGCCTTTAAATAATTTTTTTTTAAATCCATTTATGGAATTTCTGAGAAGGAAGTATGTTTGCAAAAATCAGATAAAAAAAGGAATACAGGGTGTAAGAGAAGCTATCAATTATATAAAGGGAAATAAAAGTATTGCACTAATGATCGATCAAAGAGTTAGTGAGGGGGAAAAAATTGATTTTTTTGATAAACCGGCACTTACTACTACTTTACCTGCACAATTATCAACTAAGTTTGGGGTAGATATAATTCCTGTTTATATTGAAAGAGATCAGAATGATAATTTTAAAATAGAGTTTCAAAAAAGAATTAATTCAAAAAATTTTCAAAATAAAGTAGATTTGACTCGAGAATTGAATAGAGTCTTAGAAATAATGATCTCAAAAAATCCTGGTCAATGGATTTGGACGCATGACAGGTGGAAGTAAATTTAGTATTTTTTACTCTTATATCTCTGATTTACTTCTATAGGTGAAAAATAAGCCTCTTGGAGATCCACACTCCAATAATTTAAATTGTTAAGTTTAATCTCTTTTCCAGACACAGCACACAATACGAAGTCACCATCTTCGACTATTTCAAAATAATTGTGTTTAAAAACAAGTTTAGCTTTTTTTTTATTCATTGATAATTTATACATTATATATTCAAACATGAATATTGGATTAATTGGAAGTGGTGGAAGAGAACATGCCTTGTGTAAAAAAATTCACGAATCAAAACTTACCAATAAAATTGTTTGTTTTCCTGGAAATGCCGGTACAGCAAAATTAGCAATAAATGTTGAGATTGATATTTTAGATTTTAAAAAAATTCTCAATAAAATTAAATTCTATAAAATTGACCTAGTTGTAGTTGGCCCAGAAGAACCTTTAGTTAAAGGGATAGTTGATTTTCTGAGAAAAAATAAAATTAAAGTATTTGGTCCAAATAAATATGCGGCAAAGTTAGAGGGTTCGAAAGCATTTATGAAAATGATTTGTTCTCAAAATAATATTCCAACTGCAAAATTCAAAATTTGTAATAATAAAAATCATGTAAATTATTTTTTAAAAAGTTGCGGATTGCCCATTGTGGTGAAAGCAGATGGTCTAGCTGCTGGTAAAGGTGTAACTATTTGCAAAACAAAAAAACAAGTGAGTAAAGTTACTTCTGAAATATTTGGAGGAAAGTTTCAGTCCTCAAATAAAGTTGTTTTAGAGGAATTTCTTGAAGGAGTCGAAGCAAGTTATTTTATTATTGTTGATAATCAAAATTTTAAATTTTTTGGTACTGCACAAGACCATAAAAGAGTTTTTGAAAACGACAAAGGTCCAAATACAGGTGGAATGGGTGCGTACTCCCCTGCTCCCATTGTAACAAACTCTTTAGAGCAAAAAATAATTAATAAAATTATAAAACCAACTCTTAAAGCTCTTAAAAGAAAAAAAAATCCGTACAGCGGTTTTCTTTATGTTGGTTTAATGATTAAAGATAATGAGCCATATTTAATTGAATACAATATAAGAATGGGAGATCCTGAGTGTCAAGTTATATTGCCAAGATTGAAATCTGACCTAGTCAAAGTTCTAAAAAATGCTGTTTCAAATAAATTAAGTAGTTTAACAATAAAATGGAAAAAGCAAAAAAGTATGACGATTGTATTATGTTCTAAAGGGTACCCTGGAAAATACCAAAAAAATTTCAAAATAAAAAATATAGACAAAATCCAATTAACAAACAAAGATTATATTTTTCACGCAGGCACCAAATTATTCAAAAATGAGTTAAGATCTAATGGTGGAAGAGTTTTAAATATTACATCAATCGGGAGTAATTTTTTAAATATTAGAAAAAAAATTATTTCAAATATTAAAGTTTTAAATTGGAAAAAAGGGTTCTATCGAAAAGATATCGGATGGAGAGTAATAAAAAAATGAGAATTATTAGTGGAAATTTAAAAGGGAAATCAATTAATTTTATAAAAAACATAACTACAAGACCACTCAAAGACTCAGTAAGAGAAAATATTTTTAATATTTTAGATCACTCTAATCTTTTTAATATTAAGATTAAAAATTCTAATATTTTAGATCTTTATTCTGGTATAGGATCATTTGGTATAGAGTCTATTTCTAGAGAGGCAAAAAAAGTCACTTTCATCGAACAGGATATTAATGCATATAATATTTTGAGAGATAATTTAAGACGTTTATCTATTCTTGATAAATCAATTATTTTAAATGATAAGATTGAAAATATTTTAATTAATAAGATTAAAGAGAAATTTAATATTTTTTTTTTTGATCCTCCTTATGCAGACCTTAATTATTTAAATAATTTAAAATTAATAAAAAAAAATAATATTTTTAAAAAGAACCATATAGTTATTATTCATAGGAATAAAAAAACTGAAGATAATTTTGGTAACTTGCTTAAAGTTATCGACACTAAGCTCTACGGAAAATCAAAAATTTTATTTGGTTTTTTTAACTGAGTAATTTTTTAGTGTAAATCTTGACTTGTTCTACCGCTGGTTGGTCAAACGGGTTTATATTGATCATTTTACCGACTATTACCGTTTCTAAAATAAAATAAGCAAATAACTCACCCAGCACCTCCTCATTAGCTTTTTTTATTTCAAATTCTCTAAAATTAATGTTTTTTTTTATAAAAGTTTTTATCAGCGCTTTTTTTTGAGCAATTTTTACATTATTAAATTTTTTTTTGTTAAGAAAATGATCAGTATTAATACTATTACCCATGTTAATAACTTCTCTTGATTTTTTTTCTAAACTAAAAACATAAAAAATTTTGTCCTTTGGGCCATCAAGGTAAAGTTGTAATAAACTATGATGATCTTTTGGTACATTGGATATCATCGGTAAGAAACCTTTGCCTTTTTTCCCTAAGCTTTCTGCAACTAATTGCTGACACCAATATAAAAATTTTTTAATGCTTGGTTCATAATTTAAAAATATTAAATTATGAAATTTTCCTGAATTTATTAATTCAACCAATTTTATAGTGCTGTCTTTTAAAAAGACTTTATTATTTCCTTTTAAACAATTTGAAATATTTGATCTTAATCTTTTTATATTAATACCCATTAAATATGAAGGTATGAGACCTACTTCAGATAGAACTGAATACCGGCCTCCTATAAAATTTTTATGTTCAACAAAAAAAATATTAAATTTTTTTGATATTAAGTGTAGTAAGCTATTCTTTTCTGCAATTAAAATTAAGTTATTTGCTTTTTTTTTAATAACTTTAAGTGAAAATATATTAGATAAAGTTTCTATTGTATTTCCTGATTTTGAGGTGACCACAAAAAGAACTTTTGAGATAGTTTCTTTTTTTTTAAAATAGCTAATTTTATTTTCATCAAGGTCATCAAAAAAATATATTTTTTTTTTTATTTTTTTTTTAAAAAAATTATAAATTGCCTCTGAACCAAGAATTGAACCTCCCATACCTATAAAGGCAATAGTCTTAAATTTTTTGAATTTATTTAAATCTTGAGTCTTAAAGTTACATTTAAAACTGTTATCCAAGATATTTAAGCAATTTTTTTTGTTCTTTATGTTGCTCTTTATATTAAAGAATATTTTATCAAATTTATTTGAAAGTTTTTTTTTTGAATCTGTTTTAAGATTTTTTTCTTGAATATTATTCTTTAAAATTAAATTTTTTTTTTTCACTTACGAATTTGGTTTAAAATTGTCTTTTCTAAAGAAGATTGACTCTTTGAGATCTTTTCTTCTGCCGGACCTTTTAAAATTTTCTTAATCTTTTCTTTTTCATCTTCCTGTTTTTCATCAATAGTTCCTGGCTTTGGAATCTCTTCATAGTTTGGTGGAAGAACTAATGGATTTCTTTTTTTAACTAAAAATTCATCGGTTGTTCTCACTTTTTCATTTCTTAAAACTTTACCAGCTTCTTTTAAACTTCCACAAGAGTTGAAAACAAATAAAGAGATTACTAAAAAAATTATATTTCTCATCTTTTTAATTTTTAACAAAAAAACTTCTGATTATAAAAAATAAAATACCCATAGAAATGAATATATCCGCAACATTAAAGGTAAACCAGTGAAAGTTATTAAAATGAAGATCAATAAAGTCTGGAACGCCTCTATAAATAAGTCTATCGTAAAAATTACCTAATGCTCCACCAATAATTATTGTATAAATCAACTTATCTAAATTTTTAGATTTTATGAGCATAAAAAACAAAGCTAAAATAACAATAGATATAATTAAAGTGATAGAATTATAAATAAATGAAGAGTCTGTACTCAAAAAACCAAAACCGATTCCAATATTCCATATTAGGTCTATATCTAAAAAATTGTTGATAGAGTAAGCTCTCTCATGAAATTCACTAATAACTTTTATCTTTGAAATTCTATCTATACTAAAAATAATTATTACTAGAATTATAAAAAATAGGTTTTGTTTTTTAAAAATTAATTCTTTTAAATCTTTTAATTCATTTAAATAATTCATTTAAGCACTTTGTGTAATCGCTTCCTCACATCTTAAGCATTTATTTTTTAGAATCTTCCAACATCTAGGACATTTTTTTCCAGTAATCTTATTTACCTCAATTTTTATTTCATCTTGATTTTCTGCTTTCAATTTTTCTGCTTTAGATGTAATAAAATATTCAGCTAAATCTAGGCCCTCCAAAAGTTTAAAATTTTTATCATCGACTGATAGCTTAATTTCTGCCTCTAAACTTGATCCAATTTCTTTATTAGATCTTTTTTCCTCAATAGCTATATTTGCTTCTTGTTTGATTTTAAATAACTTAGACCATTTTTCATCTAAATTATTATTTTTCCAATTTTTAGGAATTTCAACAAATGTATTCTCATGTATGCTTTCATTATTTTTATTAACTAAATTATAAATTTCTTCAGTAGTAAAAACCAAAATTGGGGCAAACCATTTTAGCAAGCTTTCGAAAATTGTGTTTAAAACAATAACACAGTTTTTTCTTTTTTTGGAATTGAGGCCATCACAGTAAAGCGTATCTTTTCTTATATCAAAATAAAAAGATGAAAGATCTAAAGTGCAAAAATTAAGCAATTCTTTATATAATTTATGAAAATTATAATTTTTAAGATTTACCTTAACAGTTTCATTTAAAATAAATAGTTTATGTAAAATATATTGTTCTAACTCATCTAATTCATCAATTTTTATTTTATCAAATTCTTGTTTTTCAAACTTATCTTTTAAATTTCCCAGCATAAATCTAAAGGTATTTCTGATTTTTCTATATGACTCTGCGTGCTGCATTAAAATATTCTTATCTATTCTCAAATCCTCTGCATAATCAGAGGATGCTACCCAAACTCTTAAAATATCTGCACCGTAATTTTTTAGAATATCTTCAGGAGAAATTACATTTCCCATTGATTTAGACATTTTCATCCCTTTTCCATCAACAACAAAACCATGAGATAAAATGCTATCAAAAGGTGCCTTGCCTCTCGTTCCGCAAGACTCAAGTAGTGAAGAATGAAACCAGCCTCTATGTTGATCTGAACCTTCCAAATACATGTCTGCTGGCCATTTTAAATCTTTTCTTTTTTCTAAAACAAAACTATGTGTTGATCCACTGTCAAACCAAACTTCAACGATGTCGTTAAGCTTTTCATAATCATTAACATTGTAATCATCTCCTAAAAAGACTTTAGGATCGTCAGTGAACCAACAATCAGAGCCTTGTTTTTCATAAATTGCGGCTATCCTATCGATTACTTTTTTATCTCTTAAAGGTTCTTTTGTTTTTTTATTTATAAAGATTGGTAATGGTACTCCCCAAACTCTTTGTCTAGATACACACCAATCCGGCCTTCCTTCGACCATTGATAAAAGGCGTTCTTTTCCTTTGCTTGGATAAAAATTAGTTTCATTTATTGCTTTTATGGCTTTATCTCTAAGATTGTTCTTTTTCATTGAAATAAACCATTGAGGTGTGGCTCTATAAATCAAAGGAGCTTTTGATCTCCATGAATGAGGGTAACTATGGTTTAGTTTATCATTTTTGAGT
>VMHT01130748.1_pt1 | contig 11909 bp, 23 predicted proteins | sample 4693611 | NCBI WGS metagenome assembly VMHT01 (sample SAMN12280063, study PRJNA550983) | marine metagenome | isolation source: seawater sampled from same location over 5 years 0.02-0.2 micron viral filtrate | place: USA: collected off the coast of southern California halfway between the port... ...
AACGTTCAAGACGAAGTAACAAAGAAATTAGCTTAATTTATGGAAAATCAAAATATAAGAATACATCTTAAAGCTTATGACAATAAGATCCTCGATCTTTCTACGGAGGAAATTGTAAATACAGCAAAAAGAACAGGCGCTCAAGTTAAAGGACCTATACCATTACCGACAAGAATAGAAAGATATACAGTTTTAAGATCACCACACATTGATAAAAAAAGTAGAGAACAATTTGAGTCAAGAACACATAAAAGATTGATAGATATAATTGAACCTACACCACAAACAGTAGAAGCACTTATGAAGTTAGATTTGGCTTCAGGTGTTGATATAGAAATAAAGATATAAATTTATGAGCATTGGATTAATAGGAACAAAAATAGGAATGACCAGGGAGTTTATGGAAAGCGGTCAATCGGTTCCAGTAACAGTAATAAAGGTAGAAAAAGGTAGAGTATTGGATGTTATTTCCAAAGATAAAAGAGGCTATAGTGCTGTAAAATTAGGTTTTTTCAATCTAAAAAATTCAAAATTAACAAAACAAATGAAAGGTTACTTTGCTAAAAAAAATACTGAACCAAAAAAAATTCTTAAAGAATTTAGAGTTGAGAACAATGAACAGTTTAAAGAAGGTAATGAATTAGGTTTAGAAATTTTTAAAGATAAAAAGTTTTTGGATGTCAGGTCTAGAACAATTGGTAAAGGTTTCGCCGGTGTGATGAAGCGATGGAATTTTGGTGGCTTACGAGCTTCGCACGGAGTTTCGGTATCTCACAGGTCTCACGGATCTACTGGTCAAAGACAAGATCCAGGAAAAGTTTTTAAAGGTAAAAAAATGGCAGGCCATATGGGAGACAAATTAAGAACTATGCTAAATTTAGAAATAGTTAAATCAGATTTAGAAAACAATCTATTATACTTAAAGGGATCTATTCCTGGTTCAAGAAACTCAACAGTATTTTTAAGAGAGTCAGTAAAAAATGTAACAAGAAAAACAATCAAAGAAAAACATGAAGCTAAAGTTAAAGCTGCAGCAGCTAAAAAAGGTAAAAAATAAATGAAATTTCCTCTTTTAAATATCGATGGATCAAAATCTGACTCAATAGAGATTTCAGATAAGCTAGTAAAATTAAAAGTTAATCATAAATTGATTAAATATGTAATCGATTGGCAATTAAACCATGCTAAGCCTAGAACAGCAAAAACTAAACAAAGAAATGAAATTAAAGGTTCTACAAAAAAAATAGTTCCACAAAAAGGAGGTGGAGGAGCTAGACATGCAAGTAAAAAAGCTCCTTTATTTGTTGGTGGTGGTGTAGCTCACGGACCAAAAGGTGCAGTTTATAAAAATAAAAAGATAAATAAAAAAGTAAGAAAAATTGCCTTAGCACAAACACTATCAAAGAAAAACTTTGATAAAAATTTACATATTCTAGCAGATGTTAAAAAAGAAATAAAAAAGACAAAAGAATTCAATAAATTTTTAGAAAAAAACAAGTTACTTAATGTTTTAATTATTTCTGACATTGACTCAATGAAAAATATAAATAAATCAGCTCGTAACATAAGAAACGTTAAACTTATTAGAGAAGAAGGAGCCAATATCTACGATTTATTTAAATATAAAAATGTAATAATTACTTCAACTTCCGTTAAAAAAATTCAAGAGAGGGTTTTAAATGAAAAAAATTAATTATATAGACTCAATTCGTAACCCTATAATTACTGAAAAAGCTACAATTTTATCAGATCAAAATAAAACTGTTTTTAAAGTTCATGAAAAAGCTAATAAAAAAACGATTAAAAAAAATATCGAAAAATTATTTAAAGTAAATGTAATCAAAGTAAATATTATTAATCAAAAAGCAAAACTGAAGATGAAACAAGGTAGAAAATCTATTAAAAATGGATACAAAAAAGCGATCATTACTCTGAAAAAAGGTCAAAGTATAGATCTCACAACAGGAATTTAATACATGGCACTAAAAACTTTTAAACCATACACTAAATCTACTAGGGCTACCGTAGTTGTTGATAAAAGCAATTTATGGAAAGGTTCATCTTACAAACCTTTAACAAGAGGCCAACATATTACCGGTGGAAGAAATAATGCTGGTCGGATCACCTCAAGACATATGGGTGGTGGTTCAAAACATAAATTTAGAATTATAGATTTTTTTAGAAAAAAGAAAGATATGAAAGCTAAAGTCGATAGAATTGAGTACGATCCGAATAGAACTGCATACATTGCTTTAATTACATATGAGGATAAAGAAAAAGCTTACATTATTTGTCCCCAAGGTCTAAAAATTGGAGATGTTATAGAGTCAGGCAAAAAAGCTGAAATTAAAATTGGAAATTCATTGGAATTAAAAGATATTCCTCCTGGCACTTCTATTCACAATGTAGAATTGATACCAGGTAATGGTGGTAAACTAGCAAGATCAGCTGGATCTTCAATAACTTTATCAGGATATGATGGTGATTACGCTATATTAAAATTATCATCAGGAGAAACAAGAAAAGTAAATAGTTCTTGCACAGGAACTATTGGAGCCGTTTCAAATCCAGATCAAAAAAATATTAAGATAGGTAAAGCTGGTAGAAATAGATGGAGAGGTAAAAGACCTCAAACAAGAGGTGTGGCTATGAACCCTGTCGACCATCCACACGGTGGTGGTGAAGGTAAAACATCTGGCGGTAGAAGTCCAGTATCTCCATGGGGTCAATCAGCAAAAGGATTAAAAACAAGAAGACCAAAAAGAAGTGATAAATTAATTATAACTAGAAGGAAAAAGAGGAAAAAATAATGACTAGATCAGTTTGGAAAGGGCCGTTTGTTCATCCAAGTTTATTAAAAAAAATTGATAAGGTAAAAGATGCACCAAACAAAAAACCAATTAAAACTTGGTCAAGAAATTCAACGATTATTCCTGATTTTGTTGGTCATAGTTTTATGATTCATAATGGAAAATCCTTTATTCCAATAACTATTTCTGAAGAAATGGTTGGACATAAATTAGGTGAATTTGCACCAACCAGAACATTTAAAGGTCACACACCTGCAGATAAAAAAGCAGCCGCTCCTGCAGCTAAACCTGAAGGGGTGAAAAAATAATGAATAAGAACATCTCTTTAGTTAAAGCTGTAAATAAAAATGTTAGAACAAGTCCTAGAAAACTAGCACTTGTATGCAATTTTATAAAAGGAAAAAAAGCTGACGTTGCTCTTAGAGATTTAGAATTTTCAAGAAAAAGAATAGCTAAAGATGTAAGTAAAACTGTTAAATCAGCTATTTCAAATGCCGAGAATAACAATCAATTTGATATTGATAATCTATTTATAAAAGAAGCTTACGTTGGTAAATCTCTTGTTATGAAAAGATTTAGACCTAGAGCAAAAGGTAGAGCTAGTCCTATTAAAAAACCATTTAGTAGGATTACTATTGTATTAGAGGAAAAAAAAGAAAAGAGGGTAACTAAATAATGGGACAAAAAATTAATCCTATAGGACTAAGACTTGGAATTAATAGAGGCTGGGATTCAACTTGGTTTGCAAAAAAGAAAGATTTTGGAAAATATTTAATAGAGGATTTTAAAATAAGAAATTATATTAAAAAGAATATAACAAATTCTGGAGTTTCGGAGATCATTATAGAACGTTCATCAAAAAAATGTACAGTTTCAATTCACACTTCAAGACCAGGTTTTGTAATAGGTAAAAAAGGTGCAGATATTGAAAAGATTAAAAAAAATATCATGAAAATTACCGATGGAGATGTTAACGTAAACATAAAAGAAATTAAAAAACCTGAGCTTAATTCTTATTTAGTAGCTGAAAATATCGCCCAACAATTAGTAAAAAGAGTTGCATACAGAAGAGCAATGAAAAGAGCAATGCAATCCGCAATGAGATTAAACGCTAAAGGAATTAAAGTAATGTTGAGCGGAAGGTTAGCCGGGAATGAAATTGCAAGAACAGAATGGCTTAGAGAAGGAAGTATACCTTCTCACACACTCAGAGCTGAAATTGATTATGGATTCGCTGAAGCCCTTACTACATATGGAATTATAGGTGTAAAAGTTTGGATTTATAAAGGTGAATTAATGGCTAAAGATGTTGAAAAAGAAAAAAAAGAAAGGGTAAAAAATGCTACAGCCAGTAAGAACTAAATATAGAAAAGCATTTAAAGGAAGAATACACGGAAAAGCAGCAAGAGCTGTCAAACTAAATTACGGTCAATTTGGATTAAAAGCAGTTCAACCTGAGAGAATAATTGGAAAACAAATAGAAGCCGCAAGAGTAGCTTTGACGAGATATATGAAGAGAACTGGTAAAGTATGGACAAGAATTTTTCCAAATATACCAGTGTCAAAAAAACCAACCGAAGTTAGAATGGGTAAAGGAAAAGGATCTCCAGAATATTATGCTTGTAGAGTTAAACCTGGAAGAATAATTTTTGAAGTAGATGGTGTAAGTGAAGAAATTGCCAGAATAGCTTTATATAAAGCATCTGCTAAATTGCCTATTAAAACAAAATTTGTAAAGAGATAAATATAATGGTTAAAAAAAAAGAGGATAAAAAATTGACTAAGGATCAAGCAGAAAAAAAAATCTTATTACTTAAAAAAGATTTATTTAATATAAGATTTAAAAAAATAAATAACCAAATAAACAACCCAGCTCAATACAATGAGATAAAAAAAAGTATTGCTAGATTATACACAACAATAAAGAATTCAAAATGACAAAAAAAATTTTAAAAGGAATAATAACAAGTGCTAAAAATAACAAAACAGTAGTTGTTGAAGTAACAAGAAAGTTCAAACATCCTTTTTATGAAAAAGTGATTAAAAGATCAAAAAAGTATCATGCACATGATGAAAAAAACAAATTTAAAGAAGGTGAAAAGGTTTCAATAATTGAATGTAGACCATTCTCTAAAAAGAAAACTTGGCAGGTAATAGAATAATGATTCAAATTCAAACAGAACTCACAGTTGCTGATAATACTGGAGCTAAAAGAGTAGAATGTATCAAAGTTCTTGGAGGATCAAAGCGAAGATATGCATCTGTAGGAGATATTATTGTTATAAGTGTTAAAGATGCAATACCTAAAGGAAAAGTTAAAAAAGGGGCAGTACATAAAGCTGTAGTTGTGAGAACAAGAAAAGAAATTTATAGAGATGATGGATCAAAAGTTCAGTTTGATAAAAACGCTGTTGTTCTTACAGATGATAAAGGTGAACCAATTGGAACAAGAATCTTTGGACCTGTGACTAGAGAATTGCGTACAAAAGGTCATACAAAGATTATTTCTCTTGCTCCGGAGGTGCTTTAATATGATTTTAAAAAAAGGAATACAAGTAAAAGTGATCTCTGGTAAAGATAAAGGAAAAACTGGAGAAATTTTAGAAATAAATAGAAAATTGAACAAGATAAAAATTAAATCAGTAAACATGATTAAAAGACACACTAAACCAACAAAAGAAAATAAAGGTGGAATTATTTCAAAAGAAAGTTTTATTCATCAATCAAATGTTAAAAATCTTGATACAAAAAAAAATGAAAAGAAAGTTGTAAGTAAAAAATAATGCCAAGACTAAAAATAACATATGAAAAGGAAATAGTTGCTAAACTTATGAGCAAACTATCTTTAAAAAATAAACATGATGTACCCAAAATAGAAAAAATTATATTAAACATGGGTTTAGGTGAAGATGCATCAGATGGTAAAAAACTTAAAGCGTGCACCGAAGATATGGCTTTAATAACAGGTCAAAAACCAGTAATTACCAAATTTAAAAAATCAATTTCGAACTTTAAAACAAGAAAAGGTTCAAACGCTGGTGTTAAAGTTACTCTTAGATCACAAAAAATGTACGAATTTATAGATAGGTTGGTAAACATAGCATTACCAAGAATAAAAGATTTTAGAGGACTTTCAAAAAAAGGTATTGATAATTCAAACAACTACTCATTTGGAATAAAAGAACACATAGTATTTCCGGAGGTGAACTTCGACAAAGTAGATAAAATAAGAGGGCTAGATGTGACCATAGTTACATCAAGTAAAAGTAAAGAAGGGACATTAGAATTATTGAAAGAGTTCAATTTCCCATTAAATGAAAAGAAAAACTAAGGATAAAAATGGCAAAAACAAGCGCAATACAAAAAAACTTAAAAAGAATTAAATTAGTAAAAAGATACTCTAAAAAAAGAGCAGCATTAAAAAAAATAATCAATAATAAAAAATTGGAGCTTTCTGAGAGATTTGAAGCTCAGTTAAAATTAAATAAACTTCCAAAAAATTCTGCAAAAATTAGAGTAAGAAACAGATGTGAGGTTTCAGGTAGACCTCATGGAGTTTATAGAAAATTAAAAATATCTAGAATTGCACTAAGGGACATGGCGTCCGCTGGCAAAATTCCCGGATTAACTAAATCAAGCTGGTAGGAGAAAAATGACATTTACAGATCCAATAGGAGATATGTTTTCGAGAATTAGAAATGGTCAAATGAGATCGTTAAGTTCTGTAGAAATACCTTCATCTAATTTTAGAAAAAATATCTTGGAAATATTAAAGAATGAAGGATACATAAAAGATTATTTTATCGAAAAGACTGAAAATAATAAAACAAGTTTAAAGATTTCTTTGAAATATTACGAAGGCGATCCAGTAATTAAAGAAATTAAAAGAATATCTAAACCAGGAAGAAGAGTTTATTCAAGAGCGACAAGTATTCCAAAAGTAATGAACGGTTTAGGTTTAGCAATTTTATCTACACCTAAAGGTGTTATGAGTGATGTCGAAGCTAGAAAAAATAATGTTGGTGGGGAAATAATCTGTAGGGTTTTTTAATGTCAAAAATTGGTAAAAAAAATATTATTATTCCAAAAGATGCTTCAATAAAAATTGAAGGAGCTGATTTAACTATTTCAGGTCCTAAAGGAACAAAAAAATTAACAATTAATGATAAAATCTTTTCATCAAAATTAAATGAAAGTGAATTTCAATTACAACCTTTGGAAAAGAAGATTGATAAAAAGACTTCTATTATGTGGGGTACATTTAGAAGTTTAATTAATAATGCAGTTACTGGTGTATCGAAAGGACATGAAAAAATACTAGAACTTAGTGGAGTTGGTTTTAGAGCAAATTTAAAAGGTGAAATGCTAAATTTACAAATAGGTTTCAGTCATGACGTAAATTTTAAAATACCAAAAGAAATAAAAATAACCGTTGAAAAACAGACAATAATTAAAATAAATGGAGTTGATAAAGAATTGGTTTCAAAAATAGCTGCAGATATTAAAAATTTTAAACCTGTTGAACCTTATAAAGCTAAAGGAATAAAAGAAAAAGGCCAATTCGTTTTAAGAAAAGAGGGTAAAAAGAAATAAAGAAAAAAATTAATAGTAAAATTAAGAGAAAATTAAGAAATAGAAAAAAATTAAAAAGTGTTAATGTTAATAGATATAGGATTTCTGTAACTAAATCATTAAATAATCTTTTTGCTCAAATAATTGATGATAAGCAAAAAAAAACATTAGTTTCAGCTTCCTCTATCGAAAAAGAAATAAAAGCAAAAAACATTAAAAAAATAGAAAAATCAAGTATGATAGGAGAAATTTTAGCAAAAAGAGCCAAAGAAAAGAATATTAGCGAAGTTTATTTTGATAGAGGTGGATATAAATATCACGGCAGAGTAAAAGTTTTTGCAGAAACATTAAGAAAAAACGGATTGAAATTTTAAAATGGCTGATTATAGAAAAACAGAGAGCGATATTAAAGAAAAATTAGTTGCGATTAATAGAATTACAAAAGTAGTAAAAGGCGGTAGGAGATTTGGTTTTGCAGCTTTAATGGTAGTTGGAAACCAAAAAGGTTCTGTTGGGATAGGCCAGGGAAAATCTAAACAAGTACCAGATGCTATTAAAAAAGCCACAGAGGATGCAAAAAGAAATTTAATTAAAATAGCTTTAAAAGACGGAAGAACCCTACATCATGATGTCAAAGGAAAAAATGGAGCAGGTAAGGTGATTTTAAGAACCGCACCGGCTGGGACAGGAATAATTGCTGGTGGAGCAATACGTTCTGTGTGTGAAGTATTAGGAATACAAGATGTTGTTGCAAAATCTTTGGGTTCTGCAAATCCTCACAATGTGCTGAAAGCTTGCGTTGATGGTCTGAGATCACAAAATTCTCCAAAAAATTTATCATCTATAAGAGGAAAGAAAATTTCTGATATCGTTTTAAAAAGAGAGGCTAAATAATGCACTTAAACAGTTTAACAAAAAATAATAAAAAAAAAATTAGAGTTGGTAGAGGTATCGGTTCTGGAAGAGGCAAAACTTCATCTAGAGGACATAAAGGACAAAAATCTAGATCTGGAGTAGCGATTAAGAGCTTCGAGGGAGGACAAATGCCTTTATATAGAAGACTGCCTAAAAGAGGTTTTAAATCATTAAATAAAAACAATACTGCAATATTAAACCTATCTAAAATCCAAAATATTTTAGACAAATCAAAAAATACCATAAAAGACACTTTAAATTTAAAAATTTTAAAAGAAAAAAAATTAGTTAATAAAAAATTTTTAAAGCTTAAAATATTAGGTACAGGGGAAATTAAAAAAAATATAGAAATTTCTGCACATTTTGCTTCAAAGCAGGCTCTATCTAAAATAGAAAAAGCAGGTGGCAAAATTAGCATAGTTAAAAAATAAAAATCATGTCTAGCGAAACACTCAATGCAACTGGTGCCTTTAGTCAAGCTAAAGATCTAAAAAACAGAATATTATTTACAATCTTAATATTAATAATTTATCGATTAGGCACTTATGTTCCTTTAGCAGGTATTGATCCTTCTGCCTTAAAAGAGATTATGGCTTCTAGTCAAAAGGGTTTACTTGGAATGTTCAACATGTTCTCAGGTGGAGCTGTAACTAGAATGGCAATATTTGCGCTTGGTATAATGCCATACATTTCGTCTTCTATTATAGTTCAACTGCTTACAGGAGTATCAGACTATTTTAAAAACCTAAAAGAGCAAGGTGAAATAGGAAGAAAAAAAATTACTCAAATAACACGTTACGGCACAGTTTTAATTGCATGTCTACAAGGTTATGGCGTATCTGTAGGTTTAGAAAATGCAGGAAATTTAGTTATCGAACCAGGATTATCTTTTAGAATAATTACAACTATTTCTCTTGTTGCTGGAACTACTTTTTTAATGTGGTTAGGTGAACAAATTACTATTCGAGGAGTAGGTAACGGAATTTCATTAATTATTTTTTCTGGAATAGTAGCGGAAATTCCAAGGGCCTTAGCGTCGACATTTGAACTTGGAAGGACTGGCGCGCTTTCTGCAGTAATGATTGTAGGAATTTTCGTTCTAGTTATCTTAACGGTGTTATTTATTGTATTTTTTGAAAGAGCAATGAGAAAAATATTAATTAATTATCCAAAAAGACAAGTTGGAAATAAAATGTACGGAGGAGAGTCATCTCATCTCCCTTTGAAGATTAATACAGCTGGAGTTATACCAGCAATTTTTGCTTCTGCACTGCTTCTCCTACCTGTTACAATTTCTAATTTTGGATTTGCTGAGTCTGACACATTTCTTAAAATTTCATCAATGTTCACACAAGGTCAGCCTCTTTATATGATGTTATATGCTTCTGGCATAATTTTCTTTTCATTTTTCTATACATCAATTGTTTTTAATCCAAAAGAAACTGCTGAAAATTTAAGAAAATATGGAGGATATATTCCAGGAATAAGACCAGGTGAAAGAACAGCCGAGTACATTGACTCAATTTTAATGAGATTAACAACGGTTGGAGCATTATATTTAACTTTTGTTTGTTTAATGCCTGAATTTTTAATCGCAAAATATCCAATTCCGTTTTATTTAGGAGGAACTTCAATTCTTATTGTTGTAGTAGTTGCAATGGATACTGTTACTCAAGTACAAACAAGATTAATGAGCTCTCAATATGAGTCTTTAATTAGAAAAACTAAATTTGGAAAATAAATAAGTTAATGAATATAGTTATCTTTGGACCACCCGGAGCTGGCAAAGGTACCCAATCAAAATTTATTGTTAATAAATTTCAATTACATCAATTATCTACAGGTGAAATTCTTAGAAAAGAAATAAAAAATAAAAGTAATTTAGGAACTAAAATTTCATCAATAATGAATTCTGGCCAACTTGTTTCAGATCAAATAGCAAGTGATTTAATTGAAACATTTATTTCAAAAAAAGAATTTAAGAATAGACTTATTTTTGATGGTTATCCAAGAAATAAATTGCAGGCTGAAAATTTAAACAATCTTTTAAAAAAGTACGATCAAAAAATTGATCTTGTTTTGAAACTATCTGTTTCTTTAGAGACAATAAAAAAAAGAATTTCAGGTAGATCAGTATGTTCTATTTGCGGTAAAATATATAATGAATTTTTTAATCCAGCTCCAATTAATGCAGAATGTTGTGCTTCAAAATTTTTACAAAAAAGGTCAGATGATACTTTAGATATAGCAGTTACTAGGTATCAAACTTATGAAAAAAATATTAAGCCTGTAATCGATTTTTATAAAGAATCTGATTTACTTGAAGTAGTTAACGGTGAGACACCAATTTCTGAAATTAATGAAGAAATTAGCGGTTTAATCGAAGCTATCAAGGGTTGACTTTAAGAGATTAGACAATATAAATACGCAGGAAAACAAAACTCATAAATTTATGGCTCGTATCGCAGGGATAAACATTCCACAAAATAAGGTAGTTAGTATAGCTTTGACTTACATCCATGGTATAGGATTACATTCTTCAAAAAAAATTTGTGAAAAATTAGATATATCATCATCTAAAAGAGTAAACGAGTTATCAGAAGAGCAAGTTTTAAAAATAAGAGAGTATATTGATGCAAACCATAAAGTTGAGGGTGATCTAAGAAGAGAGGTTTCTGTTAATATTAAAAGATTAGTTGATCTAGCTTGTTATAGAGGCTCAAGGCATAAAAAAAAATTGCCTGTGAGAGGTCAAAGAACACAATGTAATGCGAGAACTAGAAAAGGTAAAGCGATCGCAATTGCAGGTAAAAAATTAACTCCTCTCAAAAAGTAAAATTTTAATGAATAAAAAAAACGCTAAAGTAGAAAAAAAGGTAGAAAAAAAAGTCGAAGCTAAAGACGCTAAAAAGTCGGAAATAAAAAAAGTTAGTTCTTTTAAAAAAAAGAAAAAAGTAAAAAAAAATATCACGTCTGGTATTGCTTACGTTAATTCAACTTTTAATAATACCATTATTTCAATTGCTGACGAAAGTGGAAATGTAGTTTCGTGGTCATCTGCAGGAGCTAAAGGATTTAAAGGATCAAGAAAATCTACTCCTTATGCTGCCCAGGTAGCTGCTGATGATGCTGGGGCTAAGGCTTTTGAACAGGGATTAAGAACTTTAACAGTTCAAGTAAAAGGACCAGGCTCAGGAAGAGAAACTGCATTGCGATCATTGCAATCAAGAGGATTTAAAATTTTATCAATTAAAGACACTACACCTATGCCACATAATGGTGCAAGACCACCTAAAAGAAGGAGAGTATAATGCAAACTACAACAAACATCATAGATAAAAATTGGAAAGCACTTATTAAACCAAATAAGTTAGAAATTAGTAGCAATGAAGATAAGACTATAGCAAAAGTAATCGCTGAACCTTTAGAGAAAGGTTTTGGTCAAACTATAGGAAATTCTTTAAGAAGAATATTATTATCCTCTATTCAAGGTGCGGCTGTAACTGCTATCCAAATAGACGGAGTTCTTCATGAATTTTCATCTATTAAAGGTGTAAGAGAAGATGTTACTGATATAGTATTAAATGTAAAAAATTTAGCAATAAAGTCTTC
>VMHT01199212.1_pt1 | contig 11909 bp, 9 predicted proteins | sample 4693611 | NCBI WGS metagenome assembly VMHT01 (sample SAMN12280063, study PRJNA550983) | marine metagenome | isolation source: seawater sampled from same location over 5 years 0.02-0.2 micron viral filtrate | place: USA: collected off the coast of southern California halfway between the port... ...
GGAAGCTCATCGTTTTGATAGCTTGTACAATGCCATTCAGTAGGAAGCTTCAAGTCGGCATGGACGTGTCTATGCCAACTTGTATCACCATTTATTATTTGATCTGTCATTATGTCTCGCTTTCTGATGCTCTTAAATGGCATCGGAATGGAGCGGCCTTAACCGCTCCTAGCCGATACTATCTCCAAGTGATTTTTCTATCAGGATAGAAACCTTTAGGGCAACCATTAGCTTTCTGAGTTGCCTCAGTAGGGCACCTAATGGAGGTGAACTTGGTACCTAACTTTTCTAATTCAACTTGAGCATTAAACATTAGAAATTCTTTTGAGGTAGTTGCATACCTATGGGATTTCTTAACGTAAGCTTGATTAGTCTCTAACGCTTCTTTTTCAGTAGCCTTCATTAAGGCACCTACATTGGCTTGTACTTGAGCAAGTATGCTATGCTTTTCTTTTAGGGATAACTTCTGAAACTCAGGAGTTGAGGTCAACGAAGTATCTACTATTTGAATAGGATCTAACATTTTAATTGTCTCACTTTCTGTTTAATTAACTATAGGATTATTCCTATAGGTTTAATATAGGCGTTTTGCACATAGATACAAGGGGTCTAAGCAAATTAATTTACCGAACATACCGTTGATTTTGTCAACGATTTAGGGGTTACTGATCAGTTTGACTGTTGACATTGTCAACGAACGCCGCACCCGTCCCCCCCAAATAAAGTACCTAGTCCGCGCGTTTTGGTCTATATAAGTTAGTTCTATAGATTCATTGGGAAATAATTCCATTCCAAGGTCCGAGGTTCAAAGGCCTCCAAAAAAATTGCGGGGGTATTTTCATTTGGGTTTTTTTATTGTACAGATATTCGTGGGCAAATAGCCCCGGGCCGAGCACTGTTCCTCCCATAGTGCTTAGAGCCATTAGGCGCATCGTTTTTTTGATGATTTGGCGATGCGCCTTTTTTATGTTACAGTGATTTTATGTGGACTGGTTTAATATTAATGTGTTCTGTCATTGTTGAAAATGATTGTGTTGCTATTGGTGGCCCTAATTTTTCTACTCAAGAAGAATGTTTGATTGATTTACAGAGAAAAGGTCTTCCGTATGTGACTCAAAAGTTTTATGATCACAAGGCGATTGACTATCAGTGTGTTCATTGGGGTGAAAGGACGTAAGGTTTGCCAGATTCCGAAAGTATCGGGAGGGCTGGAGAATATTTTACGGGTTACATACTCGAGTTGCGAGGTACGCGGACCACGCATGTAGATATTTATGGACATGATCTATGGGTACGGACGAAGTCTGGTCGGATGTTAACGGTACAGGTCAAGGCAGCGAGTCGCCCGACCCCCGAACCTCGGTCCAAGGTCCGTTATCATTTTAAGAATCGTTCTAAGGTTGTGTCGGATGTATATTCGTTTGTGGCATTGGACATACCGAGGTTGATTTTATTTGACAATATGCCTGGTAATCGTGCTATTACTCTAGAAAGTTTCACTATTGATAATATGGAGGAGTCAATTGAGAAATATTTGTACTAGATGAGGGATATATTAAGGGATACTTTAGAATTATGGACAACTCAGGAGCCGTTTTCGAGGTACAAAAGCCAGACAATTGCGTGGAGATTGTTGCCAGCGATAGACAACAAGCGCATTCGGGTGTACTATCGGGGTGACTTATGTGTTGGATTTGTAACTTGGGCATGGTTTCTTGAGAAAGAATTTGATACAATGAAATTTAACGGTGCTGAAGTGTTTGCACGAAACGATGGGGACATGATTTATATAATGGATGCGATTATACCATACGGCAGTGCAGATGTTAAACATGTTGTTAGAGATATGCGGCAACATCTTTCCGAATTATACCCAGATAAACCAGCGGCTTTCGCGCATAGGAACAAGCGCAAGTCACGATGGAGTAGGAGCAACTCATGAATAATTTTTTTCTTAGACCGTGGGCCATGGGCCCTGTGTTCAGTGCTGACGAAGAAGGTGGCGGCGGCGGCGGCGGTGAAGAAAATGAGGTAGATCCATTTGCCCGAAGTGCTAGAACCAAGGCTCGAATAGAAACGGGTCGTGCGGCAAGGACAGGATCCACTCCTCCTGGTGAAGCAGGAAGAGATTATACAGGATCTATTCCGCAGCAGACTGGTCCTAGCGGGTCAAGTGGTGCAGCATTTAATCAGCAACCAACATATACTGCACCATTTATTCCTGACGATGACGATGGCTCACCAGATTTGATTACTCGTGCAGGAAATGAGGTTTTTAAACCTGCGGGTGCAGGGGACAAACCCGTAGATACTGGAGGAGGAGGCGACGACGACGATGGAAGTCTTCTCAGTAGAGGTTACGACTTTTTAAAAAACACAGTTGGTACAACTTCAATAGGTCAGCCTTTTTTTGATCCACTTGGAACGGATCTAATGAAAAAAGTTGGGGAGGCAAAACGTGCAGGTGAGCCTAAATTCTCTGATGCATTTGGAACCATGTATTACACACCATCTGACGCAGCGGCGGCAGATCTTATAACTGCAAATCAATCAGCATTAGCAAACAGAGATCAAGCGGCGGGAAGAACGAGAGACTACGGTGAAGGAATAACGACATATACAGATTATAATGCAATAGATCCTGCAACAAATCTTCCATACTTTCTTCAAGGTACGGATTATAACAACCAATATTCGAACACCCGTGGTGGAACTCAGTATATGGGCGAAGAAGGTCGAGGGATGACCTATGCCGATAAGATGGCAGCGATGGCACCTCGAACTGCTTTTGGAGGTCGCCCCAATTATTTTACAAATGAGGAAATACAATCCGATCCTGTATATGGCCCTGGTGGGGCATTAGATTTTGATGTCACAGGAGGCATGGTCCAAGGACCTAGTCAAACTGTTACTCTTCCAGATGGAACAACATACGAGGCACCTGGAACTTTTCAACCTAAGAACTATGGAACCTCATTAGCGAATATAGGCCAAGGTTTTACAAGACTTTTAGGAAGTGGTACGGGTGCAGTTAGTGAGTTAATGGATCTATCCTCTGGCAACCAATTACCGTCAGGCGCGGTGTCTGCAGCATCAAAAGATCTCGAAGATCTAGCTATGAGAAAATACAATGCCAATCTTTCTAAGGAACAGCAAGATCTCCTAGAGAAAAATATTTTTGGAGACGGTGGCGGTGGTCTAGCTTCGTTAAGAGAAAAAGCCATTAACGCTTCTCCGAGTTTGGGTGGCGCAATACTTGCAAGTTATCTTTCAAAAAACCCTAGTGCGGCTATGGCATATGGCGGAGTCACATACGGTGGCGAGTCTAGGGATGCTAAGAACTTAGCACTAGATTCTTTATTCGCTGAAGGGACGCTAGACGCGGATCCAACTTTTTCTAAATTCTATGATCAAACAGGTAATAGAGACATTGCTTTAGAAATGACGAAAAGAGCGGTTAATGACAGTTCTGTAAAACAAGATTTATTAGTGGGTGCAACGAGTGGATTAATTACAGACAGGTTAATGAAGGGAGCTTTGGTACCCAAAGGTACAGGTTCGGCAATCACACAAGCTCTTGGAAGAGCTCCTGTTGTGGGGCCAGCGATTAAGACCACAGGTAAAGCTATTACAGATACTGCATCTGCACTTAGTAAAGGATTAGGCCGAGGAGTGTCGAATGCGAATCAAGCTGCTCTTTCAAGATTAGGCAAGATACCTGTAACCTCAACTCAAACTCTTGGTCAGGTTGTATCGAAAGGATCTAAAAATCTTAGTCAGGTTGTACCGAAAGGTATTACGTCCAATCTTACTAGAGGTACGTCCAATCTTACTAAAGGTTTGACTGTACCACCAGCGGCTCGAGCACTAGGGACTGGGCTGAAAGGAATATTACAAGGTGGAGCGGCAGAAGGTTTCCAAGAGGGACCAGTTGAAAACATCGCAACACAAGTAGCTTTTGATCGAGCAACGGGCCCTGGCATATCTTACGATATAACGGATGGTGCTGGGATGATGGATGAGGCCGCAGTCGGTGCGTTGTTGGGAATAGCAGGTGGTGGTAACACTATAAGTAATGCTGCGATAAAGGCTTACAATGATGCTAGGAACAATAGGCCGGGACCTGTTGGCGCGGCTCCAACAGGAGCTTTTGATGATGCGGCGTTCACTTCTGTTCCAAATTACTTTACCTACTATGGTCCGACATCAAGTGGTTTATCAGCACAAGATGCGGCGGCAGCGGCGGCGGCAGCAGGAGGTAATATAGATCCATTTGCAATAAATGCTCCGACAAGTCGAGGTAATGAAGCACTGGTTACTCAAATTTTAAATCAACGAGCACAAGATGCGGCGGCGGCAGCGGCACAAGAAGCTTCAACAGGTGGTGCACAACAGAGAACACCGTTCCCAGACATGAGTCCAACGGGTCAAACCAATCCATTAGTGAGTGAGATTTTAGCTGCAAGAAATATTCCTACTGCACCAGGACCAGAAGTAAATCTTGACCCAGCTTCAGGTCTAGGCCCTGCCTTTACAGATCCCGCAGTTATAATAGCTAGGCAAGCGCAAGCGGCACGAGATGCGGCGGCACAAGAAGCTTCAACAGGTGGCGCACAACAGAGAGCGGTGTTCCCAGATTTAGCTCCATCGGGTGAAACTAATCCATTAGTGGGTGAGATTTTAGCAGGGAGAAATGTTCCATTGGCACCAGACCAAGATGCAAGCTTTACGGCGAGAGATACTCCAATTACTCCTGTATCTAATGTTTTGCCAAGGAATGACCAAGGTCCAAACTTTACTCCTCCAGGTGCTCCTCAAAGGGGACCTGATGTAGATCCAACTCTTCTTCAGAAACAATCTGAAATCCAAGCTTTGATTGAACAAGGGATTCTAAACGAGGAGCAAGCTGCACGGATGATGGCTATTAATACTCCTCGATCTACTGGTGACGTAACCCCAGCAAATGAATTTGTAGGTGCGACTCAAGCAGAAATGAATTTGAATGTTCCTAATAACGCTGCCTCAACTATGGACACAATGGCTGTAATGGATCTAATTAACAATGAGATTGCAATATCTGGAGAGTTGTCAATGGAGACAGCTAGAAGAATAGAGAATAGTACTCCGTTCTCAATGGTTGAAATTGCCAACTTCGCAGAACAATCAATGGGATTAACTCCTTCTAGAACCTCGGGTGAGAGTCGAAGCGTTGTTTCAGCACCAAACATTCTACCAATGGAGAGAGCTGAAAATCAAACAGGGGTAGCACCTTTTGTTTTTGAAGGTGAAGTTATGAAGGACAATGTTCTTAGAGCACCTCGACCAGGATTTAAAGGACTTAGTAATCAAGTTCTTGAGGATGCAGTTCTTGCGGATGAGATTATAACACCTGAAGGTCCGAATCTACCTCGAAAAGGATTTAATAATCAAGTTCTTGAGGATGCAGAGATTTTATCACCAAATATTACATCTACTTCTGGTACTGGTACTGGTACATCTACTTCTGGGACTAATGTTACGGTAGATACATCTGGTAATGTTACGGTAGATACATCTGGTAATGTTACACCTGTAGAGACTACCAATATTAATCCATACATAGATACGACTGTCTTCCCACCGTATGACGATACTGGAGGAGATGTTGTTGTTCCTCCTGTCGGATCTGGCGGAGATGACGACGACACTACTGTACCACCAGATGACGGAGGAAATTGTCCTCCTGGTTATGAACTTAGACTAATTAATGGTATGTATGTATGTGTTCCGATAGACCAAGTTGAAGACGAGGTTGAAGAAGAAGAAGAAACACCTGCCGTCACATATGGTCGCCCTGGTATTGGAGTGTACTATGATCCTGTAACCGTAGGGCCAATCAGTCCTTATATCTTAAATTCTGATGAAGTTGTCTAATGAACTTACAGGCTCTTCCCGAAGAGGCGTTAAAGGAAATACTAAGCCTCACAGAAGCTAAGAAACGACTTGATCTTAGGGACGAGGCGCAAGAAAAGTTCATGCCTTTTGCACATCATGTGTACGAGAACTTCATTGAAGGCCGACATCACAGAATTATTGCAGAAAAGCTAGAACAAGTGGCGGAAGGTAAGCTAAAAAGGCTTATTATTAACATGCCACCACGTCATTCTAAGTCAGAATTTGCGTCATATCTTATGCCAGCATGGTTTTTGGGGCGTAATCCCAAGCTAAAAATCATTCAAGCCACCCATAATACGGAACTTGCGGTGCGTTTTGGTAGAAAAGTGCGGGATTTGATAGATGATCCGCAATATAAAGACATTTTTCCAAACACAAACCTAAAAGAAGACAACAAAGGTGCGGGAAAATGGCAAACTGACAAGGGTGGTGAGTACTTTGCGGCGGGTGTAGGTGCTGCGGTCACGGGTCGTGGTGCGGATTTGTTTGTTATTGACGATCCACACTCGGAACAAGACGCTTTGAGCGAGACTGCCTTTGATCATGCGTATGAATGGTACACTTCTGGGCCTCGACAGCGTCTCCAACCAGGTGGATCCATCATAATTGTTATGACAAGGTGGGGAAAAAAGGATTTAACAGGTAGATTATTGGCAGCACAGGGGTCAGATGTGATGTCAGATCAGTGGGAGGTTGTTGAATTTCCAGCTATTTTACCCTCAGATAACGCATTATGGCCTGAGTTTTGGGAAAAAGACGCATTATTGTCTATAAAAGCTTCTCTTCCTGTAGCTAAATGGTCTGCTCAATGGCAACAACAACCGACTACTTCAGAGGGTGCAATCGTTAAAAGAGAGTGGTGGCAACCTTGGGAGGAGGAAAAGATACCTCCTTTGAAGTATATTTTACAAGCATATGACACGGCATTCTCAAAAAAAGAAACTGCGGACTATTCAGCGATCACAACTTGGGGTATATTCAATCCAGAAGAAGGCGGACCTGACAACATAATACTACTGGATGCTCAACGAGGGCGTTGGAATTTTCCAGAGTTGAAGGAGATTGCGTTTGACGAACATGAGTATTGGGAACCAGACATGGTATTGATAGAAGCAAAAGCTACAGGTACTCCTTTGATACAGGAGTTGCGGCTTCGAGGCATCCCAGCCTTGGGGTTTGCACCTGGTAAAGGAAATGATAAAGTAACTCGTATGCATATGGTTGCACCGATGTTTGAAGCTGGTGTAGTATGGGCACCAACAGATAAAAAGTTTACAGATGAAGTGATTGAAGAAGTAGCTTCATTTCCTAATGGCGATCATGATGACTTTTGTGATAGTATGACGTTAGCAATTATGAGATTTCGTCAAGGAGGATTTGTTTCTCTTGACGGAGAAGACCTAGAAGAAGATTATTACCCTCAGAAAAGGGAGTACTACTAATGGCACTACCACCACAACCAATGGGATCAATTGTAGATTCTGGCCTTATGCAAGGCGGCGCAGCAGCACCCGATATGGGAGGTCAAGAAGTTGAGCTCATCCAAGAAGAAACCTTTGAAGGAGGAGCGGAAGTAATACCAGGGGAAGATGGTGGTGCTCTCATACAAGCGTTAAGTGGAATGATTGAAGGTGAGGTTGATGTTCAAATAGAGCATGACGAAAACTTAGCAGAATATTTAGATGATACTTATTTAGGAGAGTTGTCTTCCGAGTTGCGAGGAGCATACGAAGATGATCTTACGTCAAGGGCAGAGTGGGAAGAGGCATATACAAATGGTCTTGATCTTCTTGGTGTTAAACAAACAGAGAGAGCGGTTCCGTTTGAGGGAGCTTCTGGTGTAACACATCCTTTGATTATGGAATCTGTAACTCAGTTCCAAGCGCAAGCGTACAAAGAGTTGCTACCTTCGGGTGGACCTATAAAGACACAAGTACTGGGTCTTCAAGATCAAGCGAGAGAAGATCAAGCGCACAGAGTTAAAGATTACATGAACTATCAAATCATGGAGGTAATGGAAGAGTTTGATCCTGACATGGATCAGTTGTTATTTTATTTACCGCTATCTGGGTCTACGTTCAAAAAAGTTTATTACGATGAAGCACTGCAAAGAGCGGTATCTAAATTTATTCCTGCACAAGACTTAGTTATTCCGTACTCTGCAAGCGATTTAGCTACAGCCTCAAGGGTCACTCACATTTTAAGAATGGACTTTAATGAAGTACGCAAGATGCAAGTTGCGGAGTTCTACAGAGATGTAGAGTTAAGCAAGTCCGATGAAGAAGACATCGTTAAACAAAAAGTAAATGAGTTAGATGGTATTTCTAAGACATACATGGATGACGTGTACACTATTTTAGAAATGCACGTTAATTTAGATCTGGAAGGATTTGAAGACATGTCCCCTGAAGGTGAGGCCACAGGGATACAGTTACCGTATATCGTTTCTATTGATCAAGGTTCTGGTGAGATACTTGCTATTCGAAGAAACTTCGAAGAGAACTCTGAGATAGCTAAGAAGCGACAATATTTTGTTCATTATAAATTCATGCCTGGGTTAGGTTTTTATGGTTTTGGCTTAATCCACATGATTGGGGGTCTTGGTCGTTCTGCAACAAGCATCCTACGTCAACTTATTGACGCTGGGACGTTGGCTAATTTGCCAGCGGGATTCAAGGCCAGAGGTGTAAGGGTGCGTAATTCGGATGACCCATTACAACCGGGCGAATGGCGGGATATAGATGTACCTGGTGGGGATATAAGGAGTGCAATTACTCCTCTTCCTTACAAGGAGCCTTCTGGAACATTAGCACAACTTCTTGGTGTGTTGATTGAAGGTGGGCGTAGATTCATTTCTTTAGCTGATGAACAAGTAAATAACATGAACCAAGAGACACCTGTTGGTACAACAGTTGCGATGTTGGAACGTGGAATGAAAGTTATGTCAGCGATACATAAGAGATTGCATTACGCTCAAAAAACTGAGTTTAGACTATTAGCAAGAATATTCTCTGACAACTTGCCACCTGAGTATCCGTATGATGTAGCGGGAGCACCACGGTCAATAAAGGCAGAGGACTTTGACGGAAGAGTAGATGTTATACCAGTATCGGATCCTAATATCTTTTCTATGTCGCAACGGGTTACGTTAGCACAATCTCAATTACAGTTGGCACAAACTAATCCTCAAATACATAACATATACGCAGCATATAGAAGGATGTATCAAGCCTTAGAGGTTCAGAACATTGATGAGATTCTACCTCCTAAACCAGAACCTACACCTTTAGATCCCGCTGTGGAGAACGCAAGAGCTCTTATGTCAGAGTTGCTTCAAGCCTTCCCAGAACAAGATCATGAAACACACATAGCTATTCACCTTATGTTTTTGAAAACACCGTTGGTTGTTACATCTCCTCAAGTACAAGGAACATTTTACGCGCATGTACAAGAACATATTTCTTTATTGGCAAAGCAAAAAGTAGAACAAGAGTTGGCAGGTATCATGCAAGAAGTTCAAATGAATGTTCAAGCTGGTGGTGCAGATCCACGTTTAGCACAACAGAAGATGCAAGAACTTCAACAACAGATGCAAGTACCAGGGGAAATGGAAAAACTTGTAGCGATGCAAGAACTACAGTTAATGCAACAGTATCTTCCAGAGTTATCACCACCTCCTGTTGATCCTATGGCTGATCCTTTGGTTCAGATTAGAATGCAAGAACTTGGTATCAAGCAAGAGTCAGAACAACGTAAGGCAATGACTGACCAAGCAGACATGATGATTGAGACAGAGAAGTTACAACAGAAAGCTGTAACGGATGCGGCTCGATTAGAACTTCAAGAAGAGATTGCAGATGATAGGAATGAAGTGAACAGAGAACGAATAGATGTACAACGAGATGCGGTTCAACAAAGAGCGGACACCGCAGCAACTCGAAGTCGTAGGGGGTTTGAACCGTAATGCCACTTAAAAAGGGAAAGTCAAAAAAGGTTGTAAGCTCTAATATTAAAAAGTTAAAGTCTGAAGGCTATCCTCAAAAACAAGCAGTAGCTATTGCTTTATCTAAAAAAGGCATGGCTCAAGGTGGTATGGTAAATTCTAGATTTAGTCCTATATCTAAACGGCAAAGGTTTTTAGGAGTGTTCTAATGACATTTAAACGAATTTTATATGTAATGATGATCTACATGGGATTGATATCTCTTCTTGCTGTGTGGTCAACAGAGTATTTAAAAGTTCATGCTGCGGATTCTAACACGGTTTCATCAACTGTGGTAACGGACAAATCTGTACCGACTGCCAGTGCTCCAAGCGTGGTGGTAAACAACAGTGATGTTTGTAAATCTGCCGCCGCCGCATCTGTGCAGACTCAAGTCTTAGGTATTTCTACAGGTATAACTATTACAGATGAGGTGTGTCAGCGAATTAAATTAAGTCGTAGTCTTTTTGGAATGGGTATGAAGGTAGCCGCAGTATCTCATCTTTGTGGAGATGGGAATGTGTTTACAAGTATGTGGATGGCAGGGACTCCATGTCCCTTCATGGGTAAGATTGGTGATGAAGCAAAAGCTGCGTGGGAAAAGAATCCAGAACTAATACCAACGGACTCTAGCATAAAAGCTATTGTTATAGAACAGAACATTCCTAAAGAAGAAGTAAAATCTGTTAAAGTAGAAAAGAAGAAAGAACCAAAGAAAAGGCCCTTAGATAATGAAGGTACGAAGCATATGTGGTTTAAGCCTCTTGGTGCTATCCTTATGCTGCTCCTTATCTAAGGCAGACGAGGTTTGCCCGACAGGAACTGTAGGCCTTTGTGATCCAGATGTATTTACAACAATTGTAGAGACTGTTGAAGAAACATCTCACAATGATGGACAAGGTACACTGACGACAACAGTGACTACTGTAACCACAACTGTAGACACAGTAACGAATGAAGACTCAGGTGACATACTATCTTCTGACTCTACTTATGTATCCTCTACGAAACAAGGTGATATGGACTCAGATTGGGGAGGCCAGGGCCCAGCTTCGATGTCAACAGGATCTACCTGTGGTGATTTAGGCACAGATAAATGCGCTCAGATAACAGGATCTGGTAACAGCACTTCTACGATGGGTGTCTCTGGAATGGGAACCACTTTCATACAAACAATTGATATTCAAAATCTAAATATAGAAAAAGGTGGTAAAACAACGTATAGTATAAAAGTGGATAAGCAGGATTCTAGCGATAGTATATACATGCATATCACAGGCAAAGACGGTTCTACCGTTAAGTTTGCGGGTACGGATGTATTATCAGCGGCAGGAGTTGACAGTGGATATGCACAGTACACAGGTGGTTTTGATTTTTCTGATGGGCTTACTACTCTTATTGTGGAAGTAGGTGGTAGGGATATTAACCTTGCTATTGGTCCAGTCTTTGATGATGTAACAATTAACGTACTTTATAATGTTGTGTCTCGGATCGTAATGCAATCAATCACTACTGTTGAGCAATATGTTTATACAAACGGAGATGCCACTCAAGAAGAGTTAGATATAGTAGAAGATATTTTTGATAACAACATGCCCGTAGAACAACCTGATGGCGGTTTTGATTTAGAACCTATTGACGATGGTGGTACAGATGAAACGTCATACGAGTCAGTAGAGTTAGAACTTGATCTAGAAATAGATTTTGAGATGGACTTTGAGATGCCTGATATGGAGATGGATTTTGACATGCCTGATATGGAGATGGAAGTTCCTGTTACCGTGGTAGATGTTGAAATGGAAATTGAAGTAGAGGTACCTGTTGAAAAGATAGAGGTTGCTTCTACGGAACCTGAATCTGTTGAAGTTACTCCCAAACCAGAATCAGAACCGCAAACTGATGCCGAACCTGAATCCGTTGAAGAAGTAAAAGAAGAACCTAAAGAAGAAGTGAAGCAGGAGACTAAAGAAGTAAAAGAAGAACCTAAAGAAGA